>ENA-UOOK01005464-UOOK01005464.1-fermentation-metagenome-genome-assembly--contig:-NODE-5464-length-12758-cov-3.987247_pt1 | contig 12758 bp, 8 predicted proteins | sample MGYA00245777_ERZ724023 | MGnify/ENA primary metagenome ERZ724023 (study PRJEB28704, sample SAMN03018312) | fermentation metagenome | biome: anthropogenic terrestrial biome; feature: soil; material... | reverse complement strand
TGCAATAAATTTATTTATTTTTAATAAAATATTATATATAATATAAAAAAGTTACAATATTTTATTTTTTAAATAAAATATTTGCATCAAAAACAGTGCATATTGTAATAGATTTCTCTTAAATATTGAACTATGTTCAATAATTAATATTTTTTTATTTAAATCATTCTATTTTAATAAATAGTCAAATTAGTATTTTATATAGTAAAAAAGTTGATGTTTATTAGTAAATTTGCACTTAATTCTATTAACAATATTTAATTTAAAATGAAAAAAATACTAATTTTAGGCGGAAGCGGGATGCTCGGTTCAATGGTATGTGATTACTTAGAAAGTACTCAAGAATACGATATTACTGCAACGGTACGAAATAATGAATTGCTATTAAAATGCAAAGCAATCCTACCAAAAATCAAATGGGAACTATTTAATATTGAAAATGAAATTCAAATTTACTCTGATTTGGAGAAATTAGGAAGATTTGATTATATAATTAATTGCATTGGAATAACTAAACCATATTGTAAAGATGATAATCCTGAGCAAGTAGAGGTAGCAATTCGAGTAAATTCTTTATTTCCACATATTTTAGGTAAATATGCCGATAAATATAACATTACGGTTTTGCAAATAGCTACTGATTGCGTTTATTCTGGGAAAAGTAGTTTATACGACGAAAAAAGCGAATTTGATCCAATTGATGTATATGGTAAAACTAAAAGTTTAGGCGAAGCATATTATAATTCTGTAAAAAATTTAAGATGCTCAATTATTGGTCCTGAATTTAAAACACAAGCATTCCTCTTAGAATGGGTACTAAAGCAAAGCGATGGTGTTGAGATAAATGGTTTTACAAACCACAATTGGAATGGAGTATCAACTTTACAATTTGCTAAAATTTGCGACGGAATAATGAAAAATAATATCGAATTAACTCATATTCAGCATATCATTCCATTAGATATTTTAAATAAATATCAACTTGTTTCTATTTTTGCAAAATATTTTAATAAAAAGATAATAATAAATAAAACTACAGCTGCACTTGCTATTGACCGTACTTTATCTACAATTAATCAAAATCAAAATTCAAAAATTTGGAAAGCAGCTGGTTATAGCACTATTCCAACCTTAGAAGATATGACAATAGAATTAAGTGAATATAATTATAGGTTTAAACAATGAAAATTTTAACTATTCTTGGTACAAGACCAGAAATCATCAGACTTTGCAGAGTTATTGCAAAATTAGATAATATGTGCGAACAAATAATAGTTCATACTGGGCAAAATTATGATTATAACTTAAATGAACTATTTTTTAATCAATTGGGTGTGCGAAAACCAAATTATTTCCTTGAAGCTACGGGGACATTTACAGCTCAAATTGGAATTATTTTATCAAAATTAGAAAAAATAATTAAAGAAGAAAAGCCTGATAAATTTCTAGTTTTAGGCGATACTAATAGCAGTATGGGAGCAATTGTCGCAAAACGTCTCGGAATCCCTGTATATCATATGGAAGCTGGAAATAGATGTTATGATGATAGAGTTCCAGAGGAAGTAAATAGACGAATAATTGATGTCTCAAGCGATATTTTAATGCCATATACAGAAAGAAGCAGAAAAAATCTAATTTCTGAAGGAATCCCAGGAAATAGAATATTCGTAACTGGTAATCCTATTTTTGAAGTTATTAATTATTATGAAAAAGATGTTGAAAAAAGCAATATTTTAGAGCAATTGGAAATTGAAAAATCGAAATATTTCTTAGTTACAATGCACCGAGAAGAAAATGTAGACAACCCTGAAAGATTAAAATCAATTACTAAAGGACTTGAGTTAGTTAGTAATGAATTTGAAAAGCCAGTAATAGTAAGCACTCACCCACGTACTCGCAATAGAATAAAAGAATTCAATCTAAAATACGATAATAATAAAATAAAATTCACTGATCCATTTGGATTTTTTGAGTTTATTAAATTAGAAAAAAATGCCTTTTGTGTCTTAAGTGATAGTGGTACTGTTCAAGAAGAATGCGCAATTTTTGGAGTACCAAATGTAACATTGCGTGATACTACTGAAAGACCCGAAACAATTGAGTGTGGCTCAAATATTCTAAGCGGAGCTAATTCTGAGCAAATTTTACTTTGCACCAAAATAGTTGTAAACTCAGCAAATACTTGGACTGCACCTGAGGAATATCTTGTCGATAATGTAAGCGATACTGTTTTAAAAGTGGTTTTAGGTTATTATCATAAAAAACAATAATAATGATAATATATTGAGACACTTGTATTAGCAAATCAGGTCTAAATAACTTTAATATATGTGTGAATAAAATTTAAAGAAAAAACAAATGCAATTGGTATTTTAATCAATATGGCAGATATTTTCATAAAGAATTAGCTCTTGAAATTGCGATGTGGATAAACCTATAAGTATTATAGAAGATACCGAAAATAAAAAGTTATTGAAATAGAATATTAATAATTAAATAAATATATAAAAATGAAAAAAATATATCAAGATGAAATAGAGAAGTATGATTATTTATACGACAAAACAGAATACAATATTGAAAATTTAAATGATCCTCGATTTATTTTAGCTCAAAAATTAATTAAATCTATATCAAATGTAAAAAAAGTATTAGATGCTGGTATCGGACGTGGTACTTATTATAATTTATTAAAAAAGCAATATAATACTTTTGGATTAGAAGCAAGTAAATCTGCAATTGATAAATATCATTCATTTGATAATAAAGTAAAAAATATTATAATTTCTGACATACCAGAAAATTATTCAAAAGAAGAATTTGATGTTGTGAATTGTCTCGAGGTAATAGAGCATATTCCACCTTCAGAAACAATTAAAAATATTGAAGCACTTCATTATGCGACAAAGAAATATGTTATCACCTCAGTTGCAAATCACGAAGATATAATTGACGGAAGAAATGTTCATATCAACTTAAGACAATATAGCGAATGGGATGATATCTTCAGAAATTACTTTAATATTATTGAAAAAATTGAAATACATGATGGACGCTCTTGTATTTATTTGTTAGAAAAAAAGGGAAGCGAGCATTTTGAATTGCAATATCATTCATTTTCTCAACCTCTTATTTCAATACTTATGCCTGCATATAATCAAGCTAATTTAATTGGAATGTCTATTGATAGCGTGGTTAATCAAACTTATGATAATTGGGAACTAATAATTGCAAACGACGGGTCTACTGACAATACACAAGAAATTATAGAAAAATATGCTCGTACCGATAGCAGAATTAAAATTTTCAAAAAAGAAAATGGTGGTCCTTCTTCGGCATTAAATGTAGCTCTGCAAAATTCTACAGGCGATTGGATTTGTTGGCTCTCAAGTGACGATTTATTTGAACCAAATGCTTTAGAAATAATGAATAATGCAATTAAAAATAATCCTAATTTTCAATTTTTCCATTTTGATTATGCTACTATTCAAGACAATCAAACGATTGAACAAAAAACACATCATAATAGAAATAGAATACAATATGATCCAACTGAAGAATTTCAAACTTTAAATTTTTTGCAGAATAATTATGTGCATGGAATTGCATGGACTGCAAATAAAGAAGTATTTAATGCTATAGGTAATTTTGATGAAAATATAAGATTTGCTTCAGATTTTGATATGTGGCTTAGGATAAGTTCTAAATATAAGCTAAAATACATAGATGAAATTGTAGCTATTACACGAGAGCATTCTGGAGCTGATACAAGTATTTTTCAAAATGGTGGATTTTATGATTCAGCAGTATCTATATTAAATTTCTTAAATAATAATAAATTTGAAAACCTTGTACCAAACATAGATTTATCACAATTAAACGGAGTAGTACAAGCTACACAAATGGCTATAAATGTTGCTATTAATGTCGATGCTTTTATGTATAGAGGTATTGGATATGTTCCTGCTTTAATTGATAGATTAAATGAATGGATGTCTAATAATATTCCAAATAATATATTAGACTGGATTTATTTTAATTTGATTATAAAAATAATTCCTGAAATTCAAAAATTTCCTTTACCTGAAAGGATTAAACAAAGTTTCAATAAATTACTCAAAATAAAGGAAGTAAAATATACTTATTCGAAATATGAACCATATCAAGAATTTGAAAATAACTTAAAATTCTTACAGTCTATTAAACAAGATATAGGAGAATGGCAAAAGAAAGATGAAATTGAATATTTTTTGAAAAAAGTCCAAAAAAATGGAAAGAATAATTGTTTACCTAACAAAGAGATTAACAATATTCAAATTAAACATGAAAAAGAAAAAGATTTAATCTCTATTATCACTCCTACAATTGCTAATCATCTTCCATTACTTGAAATTACTATTAGAAGTGTACTCTCACAAACTTATTCAAATTGGGAAATGATTATTATTAATGATGGTGGAACTAATATTTCTGATTTTATTAATTCATTTAATGATAATAGGTTAATTTATATTCATAAAGCTAAAAATGAAGAAAGATCAACAGCAAGGAATACTGGATTAAAAATAGCTAAAGGAAAATATATCTGTTATTTAGATGATGATGATAAATTTTATCAAAACCATTTAGAAATTTTATATAATAATCTAAATAATTCAGAATATAAAATTGCATACACTGATTCAATTAAAGTAACTCAAAGAAATATTAATGGAAAATACGAAGAAATAAAAAAAGAACTAATTTATTCTAATGATTTTGATTACGATGAAATTTTAATTGGGAATTTTATTCCTATTAATTGCGTAATGCATGAAAAAGAATGTACGAATACTCTCGGCGGTTTTGATGAAAACATTAATATGCACGAAGATTATGAATTATGGCTCAGGTTATCAAGAAAATATAAATTTAAGCATATAAAGCAAATCACATGCGAATATACTTATAGAGAAAGTGAATCTAATACATCATATCACCAAAGAGAAGCTATGTTTGAAACTCTTAAGTATGTTTATAATAAGCATTCTAAAGAAGCTAATTCTAATCATAATATACTAGCTAAAAGAAATAATAATTTGAATTATTGGAGATATGAAATCGAGCAACTTAAACAATCAAATCTCTCAAATACTAAACCTTTAATTTCAATTATTATACCAGTGCTAAATAATATTGACTATACATTAAATTGTATCAAATCAATTTATGATACAGCTGAAGAAATTCCTTTCGAAATAATAATTATTGATAATAATTCTGAGCAAATTAACAAAGAAAAATTAGCTAATATTCAAAAAGAAAAGAAAAATTTAAAAGTTATTTATAATGAAATTAATGAAACCTATTCAAAAGCAAATAACCAAGGAGCTCAAATAGCCGAAGGAAAATATTTGTTATTTCTAAATAATGACACACAATTATTTGAAAATACTTTAAAGTCAATTATAAATACTTTTGAAAATGAACCTAAAATTGGTATTCAAGGTGGAAAATTACTCTATCCTAATAATACTATCCAACATTGCGGAATTGTTTTTGGTGAACTTGCACCTAACATAAATTTGCATTATCATATTTATCTATGTTATCCAAGTGATGCAACAAATGTAAATTTTGCTCGTGAATACCAAATGGTAACAGGGGCTTTACTCGTAATCCGAAAAGATTTGTTCAAAAAAATAGGAGGATTCGACGAAAATTATATTTTCGGTCATGAAGATTTAGATATATGTATGAAAGTAAGAGAATCCGGATATAAAGTCTGGTATAATCCTACAGCAGTTGCATATCATTTTGAGTCTGTAACAAAAAAATTGCAAGGCATTGAAAAATTCGAGAGATTTTTAACAAATCCAAATAGTTTTGACGCTAAAAATGATAGATATTTCCATTCAAAATGGGACAAAGTACTAAAAAATGATGCTGATGATTATTATATTCAAGATGGAGTATTAGATAAAGTAAAGGATAAATCTAAATTGCATAAATTTTATAATATTCAAAATAAAGAAGCTACAAACAAACCTCGCATTCTTTTCACTATGTATGGCTGGAATGAAAGTGGAGGTGGTACAATGTTTCCAAAATCAGTTTGCAAAGAATTAGTTAAAAACGGCATTGAAATAGCTTCTTTTTATGCAACTGAAATGCATCCTATTATAAATGAACCTTATTATTTAGAGAAGAAAGAAGAAGATGGAGTTTTGCTATACGGAGTTTATAATAGACCTACAGTATTTTTAGATGTAAATGAGCCATCAAGAGAAATCAAAGATGAAAACATTCTTAAGTTATTCAATAAAGTGCTTGATGAATATAAGCCTGATATAGTTCATTTCCAAAATTTCTTAGGTTTATCATTTGCAATGGCTGAAGAAACAAAGAAACGTGGTATACCTAGCTTATATACTCCTCATAATTATCATTTAATCGACCCAGCTCTTTATATGATAAATTCTGATATGCAGAAGTGGCATAATGTAGATTTAATTGAATGTTCCGAATATGTTCAAAGCAATTTATCTAAAAGAAACGATTATATACGCCGAAAAGAAGCAGCGAAAAACTTGCTAAATAATAATATAGATTATACTTTAGCAGTAAGCACTAGAGTGAAAGATCTATTATCTGAATTATCTGGTAATTTAAATGATAATATTTTTGTAGTAAATCAAGTAAATCCAATTACACAAAAGTTATATAATACAATTACTAAAGATTCTAATCAAATACACAAACCAATAAAATTTGGATTTATTGGTTCAGTTATTCCACATAAAGGAATTCATAATATAGTATTAGCAGCACAATTAATACCGAAAGATAAAGCTACATTCTTTATCTATGGAGGTGGTAATGAAAACTATATAAATTCAATGCGAGAAATCGATAAAGTACAAAATATTAATTGGATGGGTAGCTATAAATTAGATGAATTGCCAGAAATCGCTCATAATCTCGATGTAGCAATAGTGCCAAGCATTTGGGAAGATTGTGCTCCATTAGTAATTGCTGAGAATTTAGCAATGAAATTGCCAGTAATTGGTGCTGATATTGGAGGAATACGTGACTTTGTAAAAGATGATTACAATGGCAAGTTATATGATTACGCTTCTACAAAAGATCTCGCTAATATTATAATTGATATAATTAATGATCCTTCTTTAATAAAGAAGTGGCGCGATAATATTGAATTAAATATTACTTTTGAGAGCTTTGTCCAGCATACTATTAAAATATATCAAAATCTATTTAAAAATAGAAAATTATCTAAAAATGAAACTGAACTTTTTTATTTGAAAGATAATAAATTTATATCAAATAATAATTCTAAGAATGCTATGAAATCATTGAGAAATACTATTAACCAAATATCAAAACAAACTCAATCTTCAAAACCAAAGGAAATTCAAAGTGTTGCTTCTGAAAATTCAAACGAACCAATGAATAGATTGAAATTTGATAATAATTTAAATCATGGATTTTCAAATTATGATGCAAAAGGAAATTTACCTAGCACTTTGCCAAGTCCTTTATTTTTAAATTTAGGATGCGGAAAAGATGTAAGAGATGGCTTTTTGAATTTAGATTTATTTAGTGATGATCCAAATGTAATTAAAATGGATATTCGCAAACTAGAATTTTCTGACAATATTGTAGATTTAATATTAGCCAGTGATGTTCTTGAGCATTTTTCGCACAGAGAGACAGATATTATTTTAAAAGAGTGGGCGAGAGTCCTCAAACCGAATGGTGAAATTATTATCCGATGTCCATCATTATCTTTGCAATTAAAAGCGTATAGTAGCGGAGCGTGGGATGCTGATATTGCTTCATATATGATTTTCGGAGGTCAAACTAATCCGGGAGATTATCATTGCATAGGCTTTGATAAACAGTCTATCTATAAGCACCTGCAAAATGCTGGGTTTAGCGTCACACATTTCGAAGAACTCGATATTCCACAAGATAGAGGTTATATTAATCTTAATATGGAAGTAAGAGCTATAAAAGTGTAATTAAATATGCTATATTTTTTGCATAGAATTATTGATTTTATTTATTAAAATATTAAGTAATATGAAATTATTATAAAATTCTTAATTCTTTGGTTTATCAAAGTTTTGCTTAACTTAACTTAAATTCATAAAAAAAACGAGTAGTTTTTACAACTACTCGTTTTTTTTATTTCCAAATAATAATTTTATTCATTTTCGCTATCTCTATTTAGCTTCTTTCTTGTGATTTGAGATAATTCTTTTTTTCGTATCCTAAAGAAATTAGGAGTAACTTCAATTAATTCGTCATCACCAATATATTCAATTGCTTGGTCTAAACTCAGTTTTTTAGCAGTTCTTAATACTACCGTAGCATCAGAACTTGAAGCACGCATATTAGTTAATTTCTTTTCTTTAGTGATATTTACATTCATATCTATGGTTTTATTTCTTTCTCCGACGACCATTCCTTCGTATACTTCAGTACCTGGCTCTACGAATAATTCACCTCTGTCTTCCATTCCAAGAGCAGCATATCCAGTTACTTTTCCAGCTCTATCAGCAATTAAAGCTCCATTTTGTCTATCTGGGATTACGCCAGCCCACTCATAATAATCTTCAAATAATGTATTCATTATCCCTGAGCCTTTAGTATCAGTAAGAAATTGACTTCTAAAACCAATTAATCCACGAGATGGGATAACAAATTCCATTGATGCTCTACCATAACCATTATTATTTAATGCTTCCATTCTACCTTTGCGTTTCATTAATTTTTCTGTTACAGTACCGACGAATTCTTCAGGGACATCAATAAAAACTCTTTCATAAGGTTCGTATGTGATTCCATTTTCTTTTTTAGTGATTACGTTAGGCTTAGACACCATAAATTCATAACCTTCTCTTCTCATTGTTTCAATCAGTACTGCCATTTGCAATTCTCCACGTCCGCACATTTCAAAAGCATCAGTTCTATCAAACAATTTCAATTTTAACGATACATTACCTAAAATTTCTTTTTCTAATCTTGCTTTAATATGTCGTGAAGTAAGAAATTTGCCATCTCGTCCAGCAAATGGACTATCATTTACATAAAAAATCATAGATACGGTTGGTTCATCAATTTTAATTCTAGGAAGTGGTTTTGGGTCATCATTTGAGGAAATTGTATCGCCAATTTGTATTCCTTCTACTCCAGCTATAGCTATGATATCTCCAGCTTCAACGGTTTGATATTGAGTCCTTTTTAATCCATCAAAAGAATATAAAGCTGAAAATTTAACATTATTCTTAATCTCATATTCTCCGCATAATGAATATAATGTATTCATTGAGAAAGTACCATTTTCTAATCTTCCTACTGCAACTTGTCCTACATATGGATCATAATCTAAATTAGTTACTAAGAATTGAGGAATTTGATTATCATCAGCAATTGGGCCTGGTATTTCATTAATAATTGTATCGAATAATGGCTTTAAATTTGTCGAATCGTCATCAAGTTCATAATGGGCGACGCCTTGTTTTCCAATAGTATAAAGTATTTTAAATTCTATTTGCTCATTACTTGCATCTAAATCAATAAAGAGATCATATATTTCATTGATTACTTCTTCAATCCTTGCATCAGATCTATCAATTTTATTAATGACAACTATTATAGGTAAATTTCTATTTAAAGCTTTTTTTACTACAAATCGTGTTTGGGGAAGAGGTCCTTCGCTTGCATCAACAAGTAAAATAGCACCATCTACTAAATTCATTCCTCTTTCTACTTCACCTCCGAAATCTGCGTGACCTGGAGTATCGATTATATTGATTTTAATTCCCTGATAATGTATTGCAGTATTTTTGGCAGTTATTGTAATTCCTCTTTCTCTCTCGAGATCCCCTGAATCCATTACTCTTTCTGCTACTGCTTGATTTTCTCTAAATGTACCACTTTGCTTTAAAAGTGCATCAACCAATGTAGTTTTTCCGTGGTCAACGTGTGCAATAATTGCTATGTTTCTAATTGAATTTTTCCGCATATATAATAATTTAATTTATAAAAGATTACAAAATTACGTAACTTTTATTAAATTATTATTAATTCTATAAAAAGTTATATAAAATAAATATTTATAAATAATTAAAAAATATCGAAAGTTGACTCTGTCAATAGGTTACTAAGCTCCCAGAGTTTATCTCTATTTTTTTGTTTTGCAGCAAAAATAGGGATAGTAGTAGGACGATTTTTTTTATATAATTTACCTGATTTGCCGCCTAAATTATGGATAATGTTATAAACATAATAACTTGCTTTTTTAGGACCGGTAGTAAAACTATTTACAATTTTCTTCCCTAATAATTTCATAGATCTTTCAGAAAAGTCATCTGTATAAATTTCTTTTTCAATTTTACCGGGATATATAGAATTTGCTGTGATTGAAGTATTAATTAATTTTTCAGAAAGAGTCTGAATATACATAATATCAGCTAAAATAGCTTGTTCTTCAGCTTCTTTGCTAGTCTCTATATTAGTATTATTTTCAATAAAATCAAAATCTAATTCTAATTTATTGTCTATTTTATCAATTACATTAATAATTTTTGAATGTTTATTATTTGCGAGGATTGGAATTAATAAATTTGTTAAAAGAAATCGAGAAATATAATTTGCTTGAAAAATTAATTCAATATTATCTTCAGTAATTACTTTTTCCACAGATGTTGTAGAATAATTATTGATTATAATATTAAGTTTGGGATATTTATTTTCGATGCTTTCAGCTAATTCTTTTATTTCTCTCTGTGAGGCATAATCTGTGAGAAATAAATCTATTTTATATCCATATAAATCATAAATTTCTTTTTGTATTTCAAAACTTTCTACAGAATCGTCAGAAACTAATATTAGATAATTTCCTTCTTTTACTAATTTTTTAGCTAATGCTTCACCAAATTCAGTAGTGCCACCATTTAATAATATGGTATTTTTAAAATTCACTAATTATTTTCCTATATGTGTGTAACTTCCTAATTCAAAGTTGTTTAAATATGTATATTTATATTTGGTCTCAATTATTACGTATTCGAAAATATCTTTATATGCCAATGTATAAAAGATGGACGGAATAGTAGGGCATTCATCATTTATATATTTTAAATAAATTTCTCGAGTACTACTGTCAAAAAATCTATATCCATAATTACTTTTAAAAGTATTAACTTCTTTAAAGTCGTTATTATATAAAATATATTTTTTTTGTATATAATCTCCGTAAATAATTTTTCCATTTCTTTGCCAGATGGGGATAAGAAATGCATTCATTGTATCTTTTTTATTTATTATATACAAATTATAATCTATATTTTTTTTAGCAAACTCATTGATTATAGCATATAGTTTAAAAGCTATTGAAGAAAAAAGTCTGATTTTGCTTGAATCTATTTGCTCCGGTTTTATTGCATTAAATTTCAAAGTATCGAATGCAAATATTTTAATTTGGTTACCTAAAAGTGAATTAATATCACCATAAACTATATACAACTTATTTTCAACGAAAAAATTAAATCTAATTTGATTCATATTTGCTAAAGAGCTGTCTTCTACTAAATTTAGCACATTAAGAGAAGTATTATAGCAATTGTCAATATTATAAATTAATTTAGCACTATTAAGATTTTCATTAAATTGCCGATAATAATTGGAGTCTATTTGTGCATTAATAAGATAGCTCGAATAAACAAAAACGACTAAATATGTTATTAAATATATTATTTTATTAAACATAAGACTACTAAATTAATATTATTTTCTGAATATTCTATTATTATTTATAATTAATAATTTATAAATTCTATCATTATAATAATATAAATTAATATTTTTTTTAAAACTATATTTTATTATTCTATAATCATTTAAAATGAACGATAAAAAAATTAAAACAATTGATGATGCTATTGAAAATATGAATAAAATTATGTCTGGAATGGAAAACCGCAAGTTTTATCACCAGTATCATCAGGTATTACAGATACATAGAGAAGTTGGTAAATTAGATAAGAGAATGGATAAGTTAGAAGGTAAACTTGATAAAATATTAAGCAAATTAGATTATATTGGTGCTACTGACGATATGAAAGGGGGTAAATAATCATGGGACAATTAAGATGCGAAAGTATACAACAGAAATTAGAGAAGATTGTACCCCATTACATAGCAAGATTTATTGTATGGTATTATACGCCAGAGGATAAAAGATGTGATTTTGATGATTTTATGCCATATGAACCTTGCGTAAAAAACAAAACGCTAGATGAATGCATGGAATGGTTTACCAGAGAGGATTGTCAAGAGGCAATACTAGAATATCATAAGCATATGAAAAAACTTAACTTAATTAGGTTATATGAAGCCATGTATGATAAAGCATTACAAGGGGATGTAAACGCTGCTAAGTGGGTGGAGTCATTTTCTAAAAGTGATTTCTTTGATGAAACTACTGATGAAGTAGAAGATTTTCTAAAAGATGTTAATATTCCTGCCTTGAAAAAGGGTAAAGGTGATAAATAATGTCATTAAGTAAAGAAAGCCAAAAGAAGTTAGCATACCTATGGAATGATGCTAATAAGGTTGATTGGATACAGGCATTTATTAAGATAGCAGATAAAGAAGGAAATATAGTACCTTTTATACTAACACCAGAACAAAGGTATTTTGTAGAGAATTTAGATAAAGATAATATAGTTTTGAAAAGTAGACAATTGGGG
>ENA-UOOK01005463-UOOK01005463.1-fermentation-metagenome-genome-assembly--contig:-NODE-5463-length-12759-cov-3.787154_pt1 | contig 12759 bp, 9 predicted proteins | sample MGYA00245777_ERZ724023 | MGnify/ENA primary metagenome ERZ724023 (study PRJEB28704, sample SAMN03018312) | fermentation metagenome | biome: anthropogenic terrestrial biome; feature: soil; material... | reverse complement strand
TCTGATAAATATATGACGCCAACATTTGTAATGTTAATGTCTTTATAATCTTCGTAAATATCTTTTTCAGTTATGAAAATAATTTTAATGTGTATCTTACCGGTATGCAGAGGGACATTTAGTATGTAATTCCAGTATATGCTATAATTGCCTTTATCGTAAAGCCTAACCACACCATCTTCCTGCCCCTGTGACCATAGAAAATCACACCCATTTAAGACAAATTCACCGTCTATATCAGGGTATATTGCAGCAGTATTCCAGGTAATATTATCTATTGAATACGTAACCTGACATGAAATATAATCTTTTCTTTCAATAAGATTAATCTCTATCAGGTTATCGGATCTTTGCAAAATTGAATGAATCATACTAACCGTCATCCTTTCAAATTTATCTTATTATACATTCATACGAAAGTAGTACAGAACCCTCCCCATGTCTGCTATTTCTGCAGAACTGTCCCCATTTCTACAGAACCGTCCCCATTTCTGTGTTTCCTTAAAAAGCGATGTAAGGCTTACACTACATGGTTTTGTGTAAAAAAGTTTGTTTTATTTGATAACTTTTTGAGGAAAATAGTATACCAACATCTGAACCAATTTGTTTCCCTAGTTTATTGTACTCTTCAGTTAACTTGTTATATATAGCAATTCTAAACTATCAACACTCATGTAAGCATTCTGCAGTAATATCCTACACCGTTTTCACCGCCTGCAAATACAAGTTCAGGCTTTCCATCACCATCTATATCCAGCAGGTTATGCTCTGTTGTAAAGCATTCAAGGTATGTACCAGTATAATAAAGCCCAATTTTATCTTTCATTACCTTAAAAACACATCCTTTAAAATACATGTTTTGATCATATTGATTTGATAATATAACCTCCTTTTCACCATCATTGTCAATATCAATTACTTGTATATGAATATGGCTGTTTACTTTGAAATTGAAATTACACCCTTCTATTTTCAAAGGCATTACCCTTCCAAGGATGGGAATACCATTTTCATCAACGCCTTTGTTAATTGTATAATAGAACGCACCCCCGGGATTTGGATCAGTCTTTATGCCGAGCTGGTAGCTAACCCCGCCAAGTATAAGATCTTCAATTCCATCACCATTAAGATCAATGCCGCATGCGCATGATCTGCTGTGAATCCTTATAATTTTGCCTTCACAATCCTTCAAAGGACCTATTGATTTAAATTTAAAACCTGAGTCTTCACTAAAATCACCTGCATCCACAAGAAGATAAAAATTACCTTTATCAGTGCCGACTATTAAATGCTGTTTACTACTTCCATCATAATTCCACTTGACGGCCCTGTTAAATCCATAGTATTTCTTGCCGCCCTGAGGGTCAGTCTCCCCTTCTACTCTGAAAATTCCGTTTTGGTCATGCAATAAATGTCTACAATAGGATATTTCAGATGTATTCATATTATTGGTAACTTCCCTTAACTCCCATGTATTACCGGAAGTGTTATCCAGAATATACCTTTTCATGGACTTATAATCGGTAAGTATTTCTGTAAAGTTGTTCCCTCCTACAGGAGCATTTTTAGCTGATATATAATGGCTAAAAATAAAATCTGGCTTAATATTGCCGCTTCCACTGTTTGTAATAACCGCAATTTTGCTTCCATCTGAAATAAGCAGGTCATTTAGGCCTTTATCATTATTAAACACAATTATCTTTGCATGTATATGGGCAAAAGGTTTAAACTCGAATCCACTTATTTTAACTTCACCAAGGTTTTTGAAAACAGGCTTTCTTTCGGCTGTATCGTTTACTCTTTGAAGATAAATAAGCTTTGGGTCATTCATTCCTGCAAGCACCAGTAAGTCATTTGATCCCGTTACATGGTTTTTGTACAATACCGGCCGTGTATTTCCGCCGCAGTACTCCACGCCTGAATCATACCCATCACCAAGCAGAAACGGTATTCCGTTTTCGTCGCACAATTTCTCATGTGGCTTTACATACTCCATACCATACTCTTTTACAACCTTTCTTCCAAAATCTGTCACAATTTCTTTACTATCCTTATAATACCGTTCACCGCTATAAACCGGTTTCCCACTACCATTGCTTAAATCAGACAGCCACCATAAATTACCGCCCCAGTCCCCAATTATAAGATCAAGATATTTCCCTTCGCCTAATTTTTCCTCATATAGATGCCCCTTACATAAGTGTATGTCACATGGGTGTTCTTTGCATATATGGCCTTCAAATGGATATAGGACAGGAAACGGATAACTGAAAAATGCAGTATCAAAATACCCATCAAGGTTATTCAGAACGGGATGTTCTGGATTTTCATACGGTATATTGAATAATAAATTTTTTTCACTATCTTTCAACATTTCCCCCATTTCAAAAAACAACTCTGGAAGCTCCCCTTTACTTTTAAAAAAATACAGGAAACCTGTATAGTTGGAAATAATAAGATCCTCTTTGCCGTCCCTGTTCCAGTCGGCAGGAAGTATAGCTGGCAGCCAGCTAAGGTCTTTTGTTACTTTGATTACACTTATATTGGACTCCTCATCCTTAAGATTTATTGATGGATACAAATAAACACCTTCCCAGCACCGTCCTACAAGAAGGTCTTTTGAACTCTTGCCCGATTGCTGAATAATAGCTCCACTTATAACGGTTCCAAATGAAACAGGACCATAGTCGCTTTTTAGTTCATTTTTTGATCCAAAACAAATAATTTTCTCATCGATCATTTTTCAAATTCCTCCTGTAAATCTTTCTGTACTTATTTCACTGGCATATTATGTTAACCTTTCGAGTAATATGTTAAAGATTATATACTGCATGATTACTAATTTATAACAAATAACTTCTAATATTTGCATGTAGCAAAGCTAATAATACGTCATAATATGGTTTATAGTATCTTTTCTCTATTACTTTAGCAATATCCCCGGATAGACAGTTTTACCCACCCAGGGATATTAAAAATAGTATTATTAAGCTGCTGTATGCATCTTTTGTTACATAACGCTTTTCGCTCTATGCATAACTGAAGCATGAATATACAGAACCAGTATTAGTAATGGTTATGACAACTGGTAAAAATCACTTTCGCATCATTTCTAAATATAAATCCTAATACTAATGCATTTCGAGAAATTTTCGTGCTTCAGCTCGACTCTTTATACTATATCAATAACTAACAATAAATACATATCATAATCAATATTTTACCTCACCCTTAAGTAACGGTGCAAACAAAGGTGCTTTATTTCCTATAGCATTACGTTTTTCTATACCTGCATCATCCAATCTTTTTAGATAATTATCCCATTCTGAATCAATATTTACTTCACCAATTACTGCTTGCATGTAGAATTCTTGCCATATCATATTAACATCAGCACCAATTTGTTTCCCCAATTTATCATACTCTTCTGTCAGCTCACTAAAGATATCATGCTTATAGTTATCAATGCGTTTATAATTGCTTGCTTTTATCCAATTAATCATAGGCCTTTGCATTTCATTTGTAAGATAAGTTGCTATTCTTTCATCATACATTACTAACCTGTAAAACCCGATTCCATATTCTCCTTTTTCTTTAGGTGTTACATCTGCTATAGCATCAATTCCAGAGTTATAAGGTTCACCCTGCCAGGTAAAGTGCTTACCTTCAACACCAAAAAGATGCTTGACCTGCGCTTCCTTATCAAAACATATATAGTTAAACATTTGTAGGATGCGAGCAAGCTTCTCATCATCTACATTATTTCCAATGTAGCTTGGATAATTATAATTATGAGGGCTGGGATTGCTTGGGCAATAATATTGATCTCCGTCGGACGCAATCTCTGGAGGAGTTATTAGTATTTTTGCATCAGGAGCTTTAGCCAGCAATCCAAAAGGAGGTCTGTCCTGATAACTCGTGTTAACATAACTAATAAAGTTAGGCCACCAGCCTACCATACTGGAATTTAGCTTTTCCCAATGCTTTGTAAGGTCCTGACTGGTCCATTCCTGATCTATATATCCTTTCTTGTAATAATTATTTAGAACCTTAAGTGCCTGTTTCCATTTATTGGACTGGTAATATTGGATGTATTTTCCATCCTCTTCAAGGTTCATCCATGTTTTTACCCCAAAAGAGTTTAGTATCGTTTCCCAGCTGTAGTTTGTTGTGTCCTTATTACCAGAAGCAGGATATTTCGGATTTTTTGTATCGGTATTCATTTTCAGGAAAGCATCGAATATCTGTTCTTGTTCGTCTAAAGTGAAAGGAGTTTTTGTAAAAAATACATGTCCTCCATCATCTATTTTTATTAATTCACCTTTAGGTTTAATACCAGCTTCTTCCAACCAGTCAAGTCTATAATGTGAAACCCAACCATCTCCATCTCCAGCAAGGTTTATCCCGTTTATTGCCATATATTCGTCTTTTTTATCAGGTACTAAATTAAGTTTCCATCCGATCGGATGTCTATTAAGAAGCTTATTATAATCAGGTGAATACTTTTCAATGAAATTCTTAGGTATAGCTCTAGTTACACCCTTATCCCATAAATCCCTCGGGTTTTGATACATAAAAGAACAATCTGGCATCTCACCGGAGTTAATCATGAGGTTAATCTGTTCATTATTAAAAATATCTGCCTTAACATTTTTAATTTTTACATTGAACTTCTCCTCCAGTTCCTTTTGAAGCACATTTCCTTCTACAATATCAACTCCGCTAAAACCAAACCATGATATTTCCAGCAGCTTTGATTTGTCAAATGCGGTAGGTTCCTTATCTACACTTTCTGTTGTTTTACCCATGCTGGTGTCATTCTGAGTTCCTGTATCACCTTTCTTCGCACAAGCTGAAAACAATGTTGTAAAAATCATTACAGCAATAAGAATTGTGAATGTTCTTTTTACTTTTTTACTCATATATAATCCTCCTTTGCAATACTTATATTTGATAAAAAGAAAATATAATACATATTTTACATTTTCTTTATCATCCCTTCAATGAACCTATCATTATCCCTTTTACAAAATACTTCTGTAAAAATGGGTAAATAAGAATTATTGGTCCTATGGTAACAAGAATTACAGCTGATTTTACATTTGAGCTGTGAATTTTAATTTCACTTAATCTGTTAAATGCTTCCAAGCTCTTAAAATCTTGTTCGCCTTGAGACTGAACAACCATTCTCCTAACAATCAGCTGAAGAACATACTTATTTTCATCCTTTATGTATATTAGGCAATCAAACCATGAATTCCAATGCCCAACAATTGACCAAAGTGCTATTGTTGCCAATACCGGTTTTAATAGTGGAGCTACAATTTTAAAAGCAACATCAAAATAGTTTGCACCATCGATCAAGGCAGCTTCTTCCAATTCTTTATCTATAGACATTATAAAGTTCCTCATTATTATCATGTTATATGTACTAAATATTCCGGGAATTATATATACCCACCTGGAATTCATGAGGTTTATTTTCTTTATTAGTAAATATGACGGTATTAAACCTCCACCAAAAAACATTGTGATTAAAAAGAATATAGTTATAATATTTCTTCCAGGGAGATTCTTTTTTGCAAGAGGATATGCTCCGAGATAACACATTATCAGCATTAATATAGTGCCTGCAAACGCCCTGAATATAGTATTTACATAACCCATTGGTATATTATTATGGGTAAAAATATAATTGTATGCTGCCGTGTCCCAAGTTTTTATCCATAGTCTAAATCCAAGATTTGTTGCTTCAGCCTGATCAGAAAATGAAAGTAGAATCAAGTTCCAAAAAGGATATATTATAGATATTGAAAACAATATCATAAATGTATAGTTGAGTACATCAAATGTTGTGCCACCTATTGATTTTTTCTTCAGAATACTCATTTAAGTGCCTTCCTTTCTAAATGCTCTTTATAATTACCATATGCCATATTCTGATATACGAGCAACTATTGAATTTGAAATTATTATAAATATTACACCAACAACATTTTTAAATAGCCCTACTGCAGCAGAAAAATCATATTCTGCATTCAATAATCCCATTCTGTATACATAGGTATCTATAATATCTGATACCTCCATTACAAGAGGATTATACATATTAAATATCTGGTCAAAACCTGCATTAAGTATTCCACCCAAATTAAGAATAAATAGAATTGTTATTACCGGTGTCAAAAAAGGTATAGAAATGTGAACAGCTTTGTGAAATCTATTAGCACCATCTATTTCTGCTGACTCATATAGCTCTGGATTTATTGAAGATAATGATGCCAGGTATATTACTGCACCCCATCCTACTCCTTGCCATATACCGGTTGATATAAGCATCGTAATAAACAGCCGTTTATCTGTAAAGAACTCTACCGGTTGTCCACCTAAAACTTTGATTAGATAATTAACCGGACCTCTTTGCACTGACAGGAATTCAAAAAACACTCCTGCCAATACAACCCAGGACATAAATACCGGTAGATAAGATATTGTTTGAGTAATTTTTTTAAACTTCACATGCCCTATTTCATTTAAAAGTAATGCAAGAATTATGGGAGCAGGAAAACCAAAAGCCAATCTTAAAAGACTTATGTAAATAGTGTTTTTGAATACCCTGAAAAAACCTACTGAAGAAAACAAGTCTTTAAAATGTTGAAAATTATTCCACTCACTACCTAATATACCTTTTACAGGTTTAAAATCTTTAAAAGCAATTACTACTCCGTACATGGGCAAATAATGAAAAATTATTGTATGTACTATGGGAAAAAGCAAAAATACGTATAACAGCCACATTTTTTTTACTTCTTTACAACAGAATTTTGATTTCAAATTTATCAGATATTTATTAACTATTAGACTATTACTAAAATTACTAGACAATTTATTTCCACTCCCCTTTATTGGATGTTTTGAAATAAAGTTATTCTACACTATATTTAGTCTATCATATAAAAGAATTCAACTAAATATAAATATCTTTGTTTTTATTGGATTATTTTTGTTTATAATAATAAGCTACACCATTCTCCCCTCCTCCAAAAAGGAGTTCATATTTTCCATCATTGTCAATATCAAGCAGATTCTCTTCTATAGAGATTTGTTCAATATATTTTCCAGTATATTTAATTGCAATTTCATCCTTACATACCTTGAACACTAATCCTTTAAATTCATCTCCTTGATTTGAAATAATAATCTCCTTTTCTCCATCATTATCAATGTCCAAAGCCTGTAAATGAATATGAGAGTTTATCTTTATATTTAAATTATAACCTATAATCTTAATGGGCTTTAAGTCAGTAAGCATTGGTTTACCATATAAATCAACCCCTTCATTCAGCATATAATAAACTCCCCCACCTGGATTAGGGGCTGACTTTACACCTAGCTGATAGCTAATGCCTGCAACGATAAGGTCTTCAATTCCATCCCCATTTAAATCTATTCCACACCCGCAGCTTCTACTATGAACTCTAGTAATATTATCTTCTGATCCTTTTAATGGGCCTATTGCACTAAATTCAAAAGGATTCTTCTCATCATTTCCTTCTTCAACTTTTAAATAAGAATAGGTAAATTATATATAGAATCTTTTAATAGACCTCTGTTTTCAAAAGATATATTATTATCCTTATCACTTCTTTCAAATAAATATAATAGACCATAATAACCATTGGATATTATCATATCCTCAATTCTATCTTTATTCCAATCTGCAGGTGCAGCCATAGTTATCCATCCCAGGCTTTCTGTTACCATTGAAGGTTTTTCCATCAATTCATAGTCATCAAGATTTTTTGTCGGGTGCAGATAAACACCATCCCAGCACCTTCCTATAAGCAGGTCTTTTGATTTCTCCCCTGTCCATGAAACCACCCCACCACTAAGAATCCATCCAAAAGATATTGGTCCAAAAGGTGTTTTAAGTATATGCTGTTTGCTTTTATCAAACTGCATTATTAGTTCATTTTCATTACCCTTAACAACATTAATTGTCTTTTTATCCATTGCAATATGTACCCCACTTCTCTCAGGAAATGGAAATAATATATAAATGTCTACACTAATTAATATTATAATGTAATAATATAAAAATTTGTTTATATGTTACATGTAATATTTATAGGTTTTGAATTTTTGGTATTGTTATTTTTATAGAAGTACCCTTCATATGAATACTTTCAATAATAAATTCTGCTTTCTCCCCAAAGTGAAGCTTTAGTCTGGAATATACATTATTTAAACCAATTTTTTTACCATTACTATTTTTAAGATTTTCTCTTATTCTTTCAAGTTCCCCATTATCTATACCCATACCATTATCTGCAACTTCGAAAAATATAGATTCTCGGCTGCTATTACATGTTATATAGATAACTCCTTCTCTCTTTTTGAGACCATGATAAATTGCATTTTCAATAATAGGTTGTAATATTAACCTTATGGTCTTATAACCTGCAATACTACCATTTACATTCCATGCAAATTTTATCCTGTCATCATATATAATGCCGATAATTGTGGCATATGCTTTTGAATATTTAATTTCTTCATCTATAGGTATCAATATTTCTTCACGGCTTATTCCAAACCTGAATAAATCACTTAATGAGTTTATCAACGTTACAACATCATCAGTTTTATTCTGCTTTACAAGGTAATTAATCATATCCAGAGTATTATAGAGAAAATGAGGGCTAATTTGTGCTTGTAATGCAGTTATCTCTGCAGCCTTTTTCTCACCCTCAAGTCTGTTCTGAATCATACCTGAGATAATAAGCTCATCTATCAGTTCTTCAATTCTTTCTGCCATTTTATTAAATGAACTACCAAGAGTACTTATTTCATCAATAAAGAAATACTCGACATTATTTGTTTCTCCAGTTTTTGCAGGGTCAAACTCAAACAGGAAAGAGTTCAATTTTCCCAAAGGCTTCATAATTTCGTTCGATATAACAAAGACCATAATTATAACAAACAACATTACAATAATAAATATAAAGATGTTGTTCATTATTAATTCCCTGCTGCTGGCCGTAATTAAACTGTAATCAACCTCATAAATTAAATACCATGGCAAATATCTAATTTTCACGTAAAACAACAATTTACTACTATCTCTCATACCAATATTAATTAACTCTTCAAAACTACTATAACCTTTTTGAACCACATTTTTCCCTATATTATCGACTTTTGAACTTGATACTATAATTCCTTTATCATCTGATATATATGCTTCTCTACTATCACTGATAAGGTCAGAATATACCTGGAGTATATCTGCATTATCTATATCTTGCTTTATGTAACCCTCTAAAGGTGTGTTTTCTTGATAAAATATTGGCATGCCTATACTTATAAGATATCTATTATACCTATCCCTTTGGGTATTATATATCACTCCTGTTTTAATATTACAAATTTTTTCGTAAAAGCTTGTATCAAAATCTGGCACACCCATATAATAATTTGTAAACAGTAATCCTCCTGCCTTATTATAAATACTAATAATATCTCTCTCGTGACCCAGTACCGAGTCTTCATTTATTATATTAAAGATCTTATCAGCTTCAAATACTGTATTTTCACTTCCAGTTGCATTTTTCTGCATAGATATGCTATAGGTTATCCTTTGCATTGCTTTTAATTTTCTTTCCATGTATTTGTTTATTCTGTCGGCTGTCTTATCAAAAACTGTACTATAATAATCCAAGGTATGTTCCTCAGTGATCCTTAAGGATGTTGCATTAAACATTACAATAAATACTATAACAGGAATAAGGATAGAGATAAAAAAGTATAAAAAAAGGCTGTCTCTCATTGATATACCCTTTGCATTTGTATTATCATACCTGTTAAAGTTATTCTTACCATCATAATCTTTTGTAATGGATGTAAGTATATTTATTGGTTGAAGTATTCTGTAAGATATAAGTCTTGAGAAAATATATGCAAAAAGGACACTTATAAAAAACGATAAAAGCATATAAAATATAATATTATTCCTTTGCTGCCTAATAATACTGTTATCGGTTGAATAAATAAGCACCCAATTATAACTATTAAGTTTCTTTGCAGTAATTTTAGTTCCTTGCACTCTGAATGAACTCTCACCCATACCACTAGCTGTAACATTCTTAAGAACCTGCTCTTTTATCTGTTTACTACTATCATAGCTGTTTATAGCTGGCCATATATAATCTCCTGATTGATCAATAATATGAAAATCTCCATAAAACCGCTTGGTATCATACAAAAATGACTCATCTACAATAGCAAAAACCTTTCCATTATAACCTCTATCTTTTTTTAGATTACTAACAAAAAACATGTTTTCATCTAGAAGAGGTGTTCCTCTTAATTCTATACCATAGTATTTATTTGTACCATAGTTAAAAAACATCATATCCTTAAATTCACTATCACGTATTTTTTCAAGAGTCTTGAAGTTGAACATTTGAGTACTATAATTGCTGTATTCACCTTTATTAGTAATAATAAATATCTGTTTAGCAAGAGTGCTGTATTCCTTGGCATTTGTCAAAAGTTTTGATATATTGTTTATAGCAACACCTTGTCTGTAGATATTATCTTTCTCATTTTCGGCAGTGTTTAAATAGCTCAATAATATTTCACTATTTTGAAGATATTCTATTACTCTGTTAATTGAATTTATACTTTCGTCTATGTCGGAATACAAGCGGTAAAATCTGTTTTTTTCCATAAGATCCAGCTTTTCATCAATATATCTGATGGTACGGGTATAGAAAACCAAACCGACAAAAAATAATACTATTGAAACAGCAATCATAGATACCATAATCAAGTATTTTTTTAATGAAATTCTTTTAGAAGAAATTTTTTTTTCATAAGGCTCACCTATCATTTTGTTATACCCTTCATTCTAAACTCAAGAGGAGTCATATTTTCTATTTTTCTGAAGTTCTTACAAAAATAGCTATAATCATTATATCCTACTTTTTCTGATATGTCTTTTATTTTCAAAGTTGAATTAAGAAGCAGATATTTTGCTTCATCAATTTTCAACTCTGTTACATAATCAATAAAATTTTGTCCGGTATTTTTTTTGAATGTGGTACTAAAATAAGACGAATTAACATGCAAATAGTCTGCTATATTCTCAAGGGTTATTTTTTTTGATAAACTTGCTTTTGAATAATGCATTGCTTTTTGAACCATCCAATTTGAATTGTCATACGAATAAAGCCTTACTATTGTATATAGGTTAAATACTTTTTCTTTAAACCACTTCTTCAAATCAATATAAGAAGTTATTTCTTGTATCTCATTTATAATGTCTCCATTCCCATAAAAATTATCTAAACCGCCAGTAACTTTTACAGCTTGGTTTATATTAAAAAAAATTTCAATAATTTTTGTATTTATATCTTCTACAGTAAAGCTCCCCAGGCTCTCAATATAGGAAAAAAAGCTATCAATTTCCTCAAATAGTTGTCTTTTCTCTCCAACAAGGATGGTATTAATAATTTTATTAACTATCTTACTGCACTCTTCTCCACTTAATGTAGAATAACCTTTAAGATTAAGATCTTCATAACATATTACTCTATCAGAACCAAGAAAAAATTTATGTTTATAGGAACATAATGCTTCTTTAAAAGCTTTTTTTAGGCATATGACATTGCTGTACATATTGCTGACACCTATGGTAATATTAAATTCTGATGTACATATCTCTTGTAATTTTCTCTTAAATGAATTCTTGTAATCCGCAAGAACACCAAAAATTTTGTTCCTTCGTATACTACTATAGTCATTAAGAAATATTACTACAAAACCTAAATGCTCTATTGCAGGAATATTCATGTTTTCAAGATGTGAAAGGCTGATATTAATTGCTATTTTCCTAAAAAGGCTTTCTGCTGATACTTCATCAAACTCTATATTGCACAGTACTATTCTAATAGGTCTCTTTAAAAACTCCCAGTCAGATCCACCTAGATACTTACCTATGTCAAATTCCTCATTCAGATCTCCATCAAGCAATTTTCTTAATATGACTTCTTTATTGATAGAATCTAGCACTGTTTTATTTAGATTCAAGCCATTATTTAATTTTGCTAATTCCATTATTTCTATTAACTCTAACTCTTCTTTTAATTTGAGAATCAGTTCACCAAGTTCGGTATCCTTCAATGGTTTTAATAGATACCCACTTACTCCATATTTTATAGCTTGTTGCGCATATTCAAAGTCATTATATGCACTAATAATAATAACATGAATACATGGGTATCTGTCTTTTATTTTTCTAGCAAGCTCCAAACCGTCCATATCTGGCATTCTAATATCTGTTATCAAAACATGGCATTTTATGTGTTGAATTATATCAAATGCCTCTTCTCCATTTTCAGCAAGACCACAGACCTCAAAACCATATTTTCTCCAGTTAAAAGTGTTCTTTAACCCTTCAAGGACTATCCTTTCATCATCTGCAATAACAACATTGTACATGAGATCACCTTTTTCTAATTAAATAAACAATTGAGATCAGCAAATTCAGTCTAGTTCAAGAAAAACACATATCAATTATAATGTATACTATTATTTTTACAAAGATCCTCTTCCTAATGCATTCTTTACTTCTTTTTGTAAGATCTTTTTTTCTTTTTGTGAGTACTGGAATTCTTTACTTCGGTTTCCTGCCCCGAATCTGATTTTAAGGAAAGCCACATAGATGTGCCTTCCTTCCCATTTGCATTAATTTCT
>ENA-UOOK01005462-UOOK01005462.1-fermentation-metagenome-genome-assembly--contig:-NODE-5462-length-12759-cov-7.801480_pt1 | contig 12759 bp, 8 predicted proteins | sample MGYA00245777_ERZ724023 | MGnify/ENA primary metagenome ERZ724023 (study PRJEB28704, sample SAMN03018312) | fermentation metagenome | biome: anthropogenic terrestrial biome; feature: soil; material... | reverse complement strand
CGGCCCCGGAGTTCGGAGAATCCCGGGGCCGCGCCCATTTCGTATGGATGCGGTTTCATTCCAGTTCAAACGCGCCGGTATAAAGCTGATAATACCTTCCCTTTTCTTCCAGCAGCTTTTCATGGCTGCCGCGCTCGATGATCCTGCCGTTCTCCAGCACCATGATGACGTCCGCGTTGCGGACGGTGGAGAGGCGGTGCGCGATGACGAAAACCGTGCGCCCTTTCATCAGCGCGTCCATTCCCTTCTGGACGATCGCTTCCGTGCGGGTGTCGATGGAGGAAGTCGCTTCATCCAGAATCATGACCGGCGGGTCCGCAACGGCGGCGCGCGCAATGGAGATCAGTTGCCGCTGGCCCTGGGAAAGACCGCTTCCGTCGCCGTTCAGAACGGTCTGGTAGCCGTCCGGGAGCATCCGGATAAAGCCGTCGGCATTGGCCAGCTTCGCGGCCCTGATGCATTCCTCGTCGGTTGCATCGAGCTTGCCGTAGCGGATATTCTCCATCACGGTGCCCGTGAACAGGTTGACGTCCTGCAGCACAATGCCGAGGGAGCGGCGCAAATCCGCCTTTTTGATCTTATTGATATTGATTCCGTCATACCGGATTTTGCCGTCCGTGATGTCGTAAAACCGGTTGATGAGGTTCGTGATGGTTGTCTTTCCCGCGCCCGTCGCACCGACAAACGCGACCTTTTGGCCGGGTTCCGCGTAAAGCGTAATGTCTTGCAGGACGATTTTGTCCGGTTCATAGCCGAAGCTGACGTTATACAGGCGAATATCGCCTTTCAGCTGCGTGTACGTGACTGTGCCGTCGGCGTTGTGCGGATGCTTCCATGCCCAGAGGTCCGTGCGCTTTTCCGATTCCTTTAGGACGCAGTTTTCTATTTTCGCGTTGACAAGGGTAACGTATCCGTCGTCCGTTTCGCTTGGTTCGTCCATCAGCTCGAAGATCCGGGAGGCGCCGGCGAGCGCCATAATCACGAAATTGACCTGCTGCGAAACCTGGCCGATCGGGTTGATGAAACTGCGGGAAAGCGTCAGGAAAGACGCGATGGTGCCGATGGAGAAAAGCCCGATCCCCGTCAGGCTGAGGTTTTTCACGCCGGAGATCGCCAGGGAACCGCCGAGGATCGCAAGCAGGACATACAGCACATAACCCATGCTGAAAATCGTCGGCATCAGGGTATTGCCGTATTTGTTCGCCTGCGTCGAATCATAGCAGAGCTCGTCGTTTTTCTTGTCAAAGGTCTCTTTGGCTTTCGCTTCATGGCAGAAAACCTTTACGACCTTCTGACCGTTGATCATTTCCTCAATGTATCCGTTTACGTCGCCGAGGGAGCTTTGCTGACGGACGAAATATGTCCCGCTCTTCCCTACGACCTTTTTGATCAGCACGAAGAGGGCGAAGGTAAACACCAGCACAAAGGCGGTCAATCCGACGCTGAGGTACAGCATGGAAAAGAAAACCGCGGCGATGGAGACGATGGTGGAAAAAAGTTGTGGCAGGCTCTGGGAAATCATTTGGCCGAGCGTGTCGGCATCGTTTGTATAACGGCTCATGACGTCGCCGTAGGAGTGCGTATCGAAGTAGCGGATCGGAAGCGTCTGCATATGGGTGAACATCTCATCGCGAATTCTTTTCATGGTTCCCTGCGAAACGCTGACCATGATCCTGTTGTAAGCCAGCCCGGAAACGACGCCCACGGCGTAGATGCAGCCCATAACGGCAAGGGCTTTGGCGAGCCCCGTGTAAACGGGCACCTTTTCCAACAGAATCGGCGAAATATAGTTGTCGATCAGCCGCTGGATAAAAAGCGAAGATGCGGCTCCCGCCACGGAGCTGAGAAGGATGCAGATCACGACGAAGATAAGGTGGAACCGATAGCTTGACATATAAGAAAACAAGCGCTTCAGCGTTCCGGGCTTGAATTTCAGAACGGATGCCGTGCCGGTCCCGGCGCGGGCTTTCTGGTGCATCTCAGCCATGAATCTGCGCCCCCTTTACCTGCGACTCGTAAACTTCACGGTAAATCGGACTGGAGACAAGCAATTGCTCATGGGTTCCCACGGCTTTTACACAGCCCTCGTCGAGGACGACGATTTTATCGGCGTCCTGAACGGACGCGATCCGCTGGGCGATAATGATTTTCGTCGTGTTTGGAATTTCTTCGCGGAGCGCTTTGCGGATCAGGGCGTCCGTTTTGGTGTCCACAGCGCTTGTCGAGTCGTCCAAAATCAGGATCTTCGGCTTTTTCAGCAAAGCCCTGGCGATGCACAGGCGCTGTTTCTGTCCGCCGGACACGTTGGTCCCGCCCTGGTCGATGTACGTGTCGTATTGCTTTGGAAACGCGCGGATAAAACCGTCCGCCTGCGCCAGCTTACAGGCGCGCTCCATTTCCGCGTCCGTAGCGTTTTCGTCGCCCCAGCGCAGATTGTCTCGGATGGTTCCGGAGAAAAGAATGTTTTTCTGAAGCACCATCGCGACCTGGTCGCGCAGCGTCTTCAGATCATATTGCCGCACGTCCACTCCCCCGACCAAAACGCGTCCGACCACGGCATCGTAAAGGCGCGGGATCAGCTGAACCAAGCTCGATTTGGAAGAGCCGGTCCCGCCGATGACGCCGACCGTCTCCCCGGAGGCGATGGACAGATTCACCCGGTTCAGGACCGGTTTGCTGCTTTTTCTCCCGTAATAAAACGTGACGTCATCGAAAAGGATGGAGCCGTCCTTTACCTCACAGACGGGGGATTCGCAGTTTCTCAGCGTGCTTTCTTCGCGGAGGATCTCTGCGATGCGCTCGGCGGAAGCGCGCGAGGTGACGACGATGACGTATATCATCGAGAACATCATCAGGCTCATCAGAATCTGGAAGGAATAGGTGATCAGGCTCATCAGCCCGCCCGTGGAGAGACCGACGGCCGGGTTGTTGCCGGAGGCGACGATGGCCCGCGCGCCAAACCACGAGATCACGATCAGGCTGCCGTAGACGCAGAACTGCATCAGCGGCATGTTCAGGGAAACGCGCTTCCCTGCCTTTGAAAAGTCTTTGAAAATAGACGTTGAGATCTTTTTGAATTTTTCCTCCTCATGGCTTTCCCGCGTATAGGACTTCACCACGCGGATGGCGCGGAGGTTTTCTTCGACCGTGTTGTTCAGCTTGTCGTAAGTGCGGAAAACGCGCACGAATATCGGGTGAACATGCGTCGTGATCAGCCACAGGCCGATGCCGAGAATCGGGATGGCAAACAGAAAAAGCAAAGAAAGCTGCCTGTCGATCCGAAAAGCGGCGATCAGGGAGAAAATCAGCATCGCGGGGCTCCGCACGGCCATGCGCAAAATCATCTGGTAGGCGTTTTGCAGGTTCGTGACATCCGTGGTAAGCCTTGTCACAATACTGGAAGTGGAAAATTGATCAATATTGGTAAATGAAAAGTCCTGCACCTTATAGAACATGTCGTGGCGCAGATTTTTTGCAAATCCGGACGATGCAACCGCCGCGGACGTCCCGGCCAGCACCCCGAAAAGGAGTGCAAACAAGGCGCCGATAAACAGGCCGATCCCCATTTTAAAAACATAGGACATATCCTTCGCGTCGATCCCGTAGTCGATCAGGTTTGCCATCAGGATCGGGATAACGACGTCCATCAAGGCTTCCAGGATTACATAGACCGGTGTGAGGATCGAGTCCTTTTTGTACTGGCGGATACTGCCCGCGAGTGTTTTAAGCATAAAAAGCCTCCTTGGTTGCGCTTTTATTCTTGAAATATCATAAAGTGAATTATTTTCTTTTGAGATTGCTTTGCATCCGTTCCAGGAAGCCGAGGAGAGACTCGATTTCCTTCTGTGTGAATCCGCGCGTCAAGTCCTGCTCCAATCGAGCCACATCCTTATGGATCATCTCGTTGATTTCGACCGCCTTCCGCGTCAGCACAATTTTTTTCAGGCGCGCATCCTGCGGGACGCTTTCACGGGCGATCAGTCCTTTCTGCTCCATGGAGGTCATGGCTTTCGAGGCGGTGGAACGTGTGATTCCGAAGCGTTTCTCCAGATCCTTCTGGTAGATGTCCTGATCGGCGTGGTCCGCCAGATAGGAGATAATCCATCCGTTTGTTCCCGTGATCGTTTCCACACGCTTTTTCACCGGCGAATTTTCAATGTAGCGCATAATCTGATTATTCAGGCGGCGAAGCTGCATACCAACAGCGTTTTTCTTCATATCCACCTCCGAAAAATATGCGGAATGTCCAACTGTTTTACATTCAACATTTATTTTTTATTATTATAATGAAAACGCGTTGTGAAGTCAAGCGATTTTTTTAGTCGATGCGCGGAGGATCGGCGCCGCTGAACAGCCGTATTGCGGTGTGTTTCAAAATCGGCTCTGTCCAAAATCACAGCCTGAATTCGCGTTGCGGTGAACTGTAATACTTCTCCCAATTTTTTAAGCAGAAAGCAGAAACATTCAACCGAAAACGGCCGAATGCCAGTGGAAAATCTCCTTGAAGGGTGCAAAGAGGCAGCCGGTTTTCTCCGGCTGCCAAGCTTGCTATCACCTACAACATGAAAAGCGGCCGGAGCAACCCGGCCGCTTTCCATGACCAATCGAATACGGTTCATTCTTCGGCTTCAAACTGATCCTTGCCGGCACCGCATTCCGGGCAGGTCCAGTCGTCCGGAAGGTCTTCGAATTTTGTTCCGGGCTGAATTCCGTTTGCCGGGTCGCCTACAGCAGGATCGTAAACATAGCCGCAGACTGAGCAGACATATTTTTTCATGTTTTTTCCCCCATTATATCCGATAAAATCTTTTTGCAGGATTAAAATTAAGATACCACATCTCCATCTTATTGTAAAGCTGTTTTCATTATTTTTCCATCCCCCGCGTGCATATTTTTCTTGACAAATGCAAGAAGCCGGCTATAATACAATTGAATGATTGATCAATCATTCATTAAATGCGAAAACAGCCGGGTAACCTGAATTTTTTCGCTGCGAAAATACAGAGATGCGGTCGCCAAAGCTATTCTTCAGATAAAGCTCCGCTGCCGAACGAATTGATTTATTGTTCAATTGAGCAATAAATGTCACTTTTCAATCCAAGAGTATATCGGAAAGAGGGAACCACATCATGGAGAAAATACAACCGGCAGAAGCGCAAGGAACGGCAAAAAAGGTATTTTTCATCACCGGAGCCGTTCTGTTCGCGTTGGGGCTTTTTTTGACAATGCCGCAAAACGTGAAGTTGATTGTCTTCCTCATAAGCTACCTGTTCACGGGCGGCGATGTGCTGCTGGACGCCCTCAGAAATATTTTAAAAGGGCAGGTATTTGATGAAAAATTTCTGATGTGCCTTGCGACAATCGGTGCTTTTTGTACCGGTCAGTATGCGGAAGGCGTAGCCGTCATGCTCTTTTACCGCGTCGGCGAATATTTCGAAGATCTCGCCGTGGATCATTCTCAAAAATCGATCGCCTCACTGATGGATATCCGCCCGGACAGCGCCAACTTAAAAAAGGACGGCAAGGTGGAAAAAGTTTCTCCGCAGAATGTTTCCGTCGGAGACATGATTCTTGTCCGCCCGGGGGAACGAATTCCTCTGGACGGTATCGTCGTGGAAGGAAAATCTTTCATTGACACCTCCGCCCTGACCGGAGAATCCGTCCCCCGGTCCGTCGTTCCCGGAAAAGAGGTCCTTTCCGGTTCCGTCAACAAGGGCGGCGTGGTAACGGTGAAAGTGACAAAGGAATACGGTGAGTCCACCGCAACCAAAATCCTGGACCTTGTTCAGAACGCGGCAAGCCAGAAAGCGCCCACCGAAAAATTCATTACGAAATTTGCAAAAGTCTATACGCCGGTTGTGGTTTTCTCCGCGCTGGCACTCGCCCTGCTCCCTCCCCTGCTGATTCCCGGGGCCGTTTTCAGCGACTGGATCAACCGAGCGCTGACGTTTCTCGTCGTTTCCTGCCCTTGCGCGCTTGTGATTTCCGTTCCCATGAGTTTTTTCGGCGGCATCGGCGCCGCTTCCCAAAAAGGTATTCTCGTGAAAGGGAGCAATTATCTGGAGGCTCTGAATCGGGTGAATACCGCCGTGTTCGACAAAACAGGCACCCTGACACGCGGCACATTCCGCGTAACGAAAGAAGCCCCGGCCGAGGGAGTTTCAAACGACAGCCTTCTCGATCTCGCCGCCCATGCGGAGCTCTACTCCAGCCACCCGATTGCGCTTTCCATTCGGGAAGCCTATGGAAAAGAGCCGGATGCTTCCCGCGTTTCCGACTACGAGGAAATCACCGGCAAGGGTGTCCGCGCAAAAATTGACGGCAGACCGGTCCTTGCCGGAAAGGCAACGCTGCTCGATGGCGAGCAGATCCCCCATCCCGAGCCGGAAAAGGAAGGCACAATCGTATTTCTGGCCGCCGACGGCCGATTCTTCGGGTATCTCATCATTTCGGATGAACTGAAGCCCGACAGCGCCGGGACGATCAGCGGCCTGGAAAGCAGTAATATCCACACCGTCATGCTGACCGGCGACAGCCGCGCCGCCGGGGAACGCACGGCCGACAGACTCGGTATAAAGGTCTTTTACACGGATCTGCTTCCTCAACAGAAAGTGGAAATCACCCAGGAGCTGAAACAGGAACTTCCTGCCGGGGGGAAACTGCTGTTTGTCGGAGACGGGATCAACGACGCGCCGGCGCTAACGAGCGCAGACATCGGCGTGGCCATGGGTGGTCTTGGCTCCGATGCGGCGATTGAGGCGGCCGATGTCGTTTTGATGACCGACGAGCCCTCCAAGCTCATCACGGCGATTCAGATTGCCCGGAAGACGCATGCCATCGTTCAGCAGAATATCATATTTGCCCTTTTCGTAAAGCTGCTTATCCTTGTGCTTGCCGCCTTCGGCATTGCTACAATGTGGGCGGCCGTGTTCGGTGACGTTGGAGTCACCGTTATTGCAGTGTTGAATTCCATCCGGACAACCAGCATCGGCCGATATGGTAATGGGAAAAAGGCATAGATTTTTAGCCAATGCATTTATAAATTTAGAAATATTAAGGAAAGAGCAGGCATATTTCTACTTTTATATTATATCATGCTTCAACAATGATAAACTACATTATATACGGATCGTTAAATAATTGACATTATTTTTCTGAAAAGGGGACGTCTATGCTAAAGCTGATGAGAGCGCCTTCCAAGTACGTGCAGGGGCCTGATTCTCTGCTTCATTTCTACGATGATGCAAAGGATATGGGAAAATCCTTCCTGTTTATCTGCAGCAGAAGCGGCTGCAAGGCTGCGAAGCCGAAGATCGAAAAGAGTTTCGCCGGCAAGGATGTGAAGGCCCGGTTTGAGGTTTTCGGAGGAACGAGCTCCCGCAGCGAAATCTCGAAAATGCAGAAGATTGTTCAGGACGACAAAATCGACGTAATCTGCGGCATCGGCGGCGGCAGCGCAATCGATACGGCCAAAGCCACGGCTTACTACGAGCATCTGCCCGTCGTGGTCATTCCGACGGTCTGTGCGACGGACGCCCCCTGCACCGGCCTTTCCGTCATCTATAACGACGACGGCACATTTTCAAATTATATTTTCTACCCGAAGAATCCGGATGCCGTGATCGTCGATTCCTCCATCATTGTCCATGCGCCGGTCCGTTTTCTCGTTTCCGGAATGGGCGATGCGCTCGGCACGTATTTTGAGGCGCGGATGTGTGAAAAGACGAACTCCCCCAGCCTGGAAAACGGGGGCATCACGAAGTCCGCCATGGCGCTGTGCGAATTGTGTTATCATACGCTGCTGGAAGACGGCTATAAAGCGAAAAAAGCTGCCGAGCTCGGCGTGCTGACACCTGCCGTGGAGGCCATCATCGAAGCGAACACCTACCTGAGCGGCGTCGGAGCCGACAACGGCGGCCTTGCCACAGCTCACTCCGTCTATAATGGTTTCACTGCGCTGGATGAATGTAAGCACACCATGCATGGAGAACTTGTCGCTTTCGGAACGCTGGTGCAGCTTGTTCTGGAAGACGCGCCGGACGATGAGATCAACGAGGTAATGGATTTCTGCGTCTCCGTCGGTCTTCCGATCACCTTGAAACAGGTCGGTGTGACCAACCCGAAGCGCGTAAAGGTTGCCGCCGAAAAAGCCTGCGCTCCCGGCGAATCCATTCACAACATGCTTGGCGACGTTACGCCGGATCAACTCTACAACGCGGTCATCGCAGCCGATGCAATTGCGAAAGACTTCTGTTTTGAAGGCGAAGAAGAATAACTGATCAGCTTGGATATTGTAAAAGGTTCGGTTACCGAAGAAACGGCGACCGAACCTTTTTGTCGTTAGGCTAACACCCTGGCGACGCCCGGGTATTTCAAAAAGCTTTTGTGTTTCGCATGAATCCGCGAATCAAACCCGCCCAAAATTTGATTCTTCTTTGAGTCAATCCATGCAGCATGAAAAGCAGAAGCTGCTTGGGTGAAAAACGGCGTTACCAACGTGCGGCGCTCCGGAAACGGGGCCAGGAAAAACGAGGCTCCCCGCCTTTCAAGCGCGCGAGACGGTCAGCGCCTGTTCCGGCTCCAAACTGTTTGAGTCGGAAACATGCTGGTACTGAGCGCGATAGAGACGGTAATACAGTCCTTTTTTCTGCATCAACTCGTCGTGCGAACCGCTTTCCATGATTTTCCCGTCGGAAATATACATGATGCGGGTGCAGTTGCGGATTGTGGAAAGCCGATGCGCGATGATAAAACTGGTTCTGCCCTTCATCAGGAGATTGATCCCCTGCTGGATGAGCTGTTCGGTGGAAGTGTCGATGGAAGAGGTAGCCTCGTCCAGGACGAGGATACGCGGATCGGAGAGCAGCGTACGCGCAAAGGCCAGGAGCTGCTTCTGCCCTTGGGACAGTCCCCCGCCGCGCTCCTTCACGACGGTCTGGTATCCTTCCGGGAGGTTCCGGATGAACTCATCCGCATGCAGAAGTTTTGCCGCGTTCTCAATTTCCGTTTCCGTCGCGTCAAGCTTGCCGTAACGGATGTTGTCTGCGATTGTTCCGGAGAAAACGAAACTGTCCTGCAGCATGATGCCCATCTGGCTGCGGAGGGAATGCAGGGTAACGTCCATCACGCTGTGTCCGTCGATGCAGACCTCCCCGTCCTCAATATTGTAAAACCGGGAGATGAGGTTGACGATTGTCGTCTTCCCGGCTCCGGTTGGCCCCACCAGCGCGATGCTTTCGCCCGGTTTTGCCGTAAAGGAAACGTGTTTCAGGATTGTATGCCCGGTCTCATAGCCGAAATTCACGTCTCGGAACTCCACAAGCCCTTTGATCGGCGGTAACGGGACGGCGCCGGGTTTATCCTGAATGACGGGCGGCTCATTCATCGTTTCAAAAATGCGTTCCAGATAGGAAACCGCATTGACGAAATCATTGTAAATGTTCGCCAGATTGATGATGGGCTGCCAGAAACGGCTTGCATAGCTGCTCATTGCGAGCAGGATGCCGAACGACGCCATTGGGTGCATCCAGAACGCCCCTGCGATGTAGACGAGGGATATTACGATCTGGGAAACGGTTTCCGTTGTAAACCAGACCGTATTGGAAATATAGATCGCATGCATCCACGCGCTTTTACGTTCCGTCAGGAGGCGTTCCAGAATCTTGTCGTTTTCCTTTTCACGGTCAAAGGACTCGATCACCTTTGTACCCTCGATCGATTCCTGCACGAACGCGTTGACGTTTGAGTTCTTGTTGTTGACGGCTCTCCACGCTTTGTGCTGACGCGGCTTGATATAAGCAATGAACGCCGCCACGATCGGCAGCCCCGCCACCGTGATCTCCGCCAGCGGGACGCTGACCTGAAACATGAAGAAAATGATAAAAATAATATTGACGATTTCAATGATGAAATTCAGGATTCCGTTGGAAAGCGCATTGGAAACGGAATTGACGTAGTGTACAACCCGAACGAGGATCTTTCCGTGCGGCCTGTTATCGTAATAGGTGAAAGGAAGCTTCTGCAGATGATTGAACAGATCCCTGCGAATATCATGGACGATGCTCTGCCCGGCCTGCGCCACCAGGACGCTGCGCAGCGCATTGAAAACGATATTCACGAGGATGGTGACGGCAAGCAGCGCCGCCAGCCGGTACAGCATGGCAAAATCCTTGTTCGGAATCGCTGTGTCCACGGCGCGCTGCATCAGCATCGGCCCCGTCAGACCGACCACGCTTCCGATCGCGCTGAGCAAAAGGGCGGGGATCAGCTTGTGCTTGTACCGGTTGACGTAGACCAGTGTTTTCTTCAGGTTTGCAGCGTTGAAGGGAGTTTCCAGCTCTTCATCCACATCATATCGATTTCGCGCCAACCGGCTCACCCTCTTTCACGTTGTTCTGCAAGGCCCAGATGTGGTAATAAAATCCGTTGCGCTGCAGGAGCTCATCGTGAGTACCGCGTTCAATGATCCTGCCCTTGTCCATAACCAGGATCTGGTCGGCGTCCTGCAGCGAGGATATGCGCTGCGCGATGATGATTTTCGTACACCGGAAATCGAGCTCGCGCAGTTGTTTCTGGATATATTGTTCTGTTTCCATATCGACGGCGGAGGTGGTGTCATCCAGGATCAGCACGGAAGGACGCATGGCAAGCGCCCTGGCAAGCGATATGCGCTGTTTTTGGCCTCCGGACAGGCCGACGCCGCGCTCCCCGATGAGCGTTTCATAGCCGCCGGACAGGTTCCGGATAAAGGAGTCCGCGTCGGCAGTCTTGGCGCAGGCTATGGTATCTTCCTCGGGAAGATCGGGGCAGCCGTACGCGATGTTCCCGTCGACGGTATCGGAGAACAGGAACGCATCCTGCATGGCGACCGACATGGTATGGCGCAGATAAGAAAGTTTGTAGTCCTGCAGGTTGCGCCCGTCCAGCAGAACCACGCCCTTCGTAGGTTCATATACCCGCGTCATCAGATTGATCAAACTCGTCTTTCCTGAGCCGGTCGTCCCCATGATTCCCAGCGTCTGGCCGGGCCTGATGTGAAAGCTGATATCCTGAACGATGCCGCTCTTTCCAACAGAAAAAGAAACATTGCGAAACTCGACATCGCCCGCGGCACGCTTTTCCGACGCGGTCGACGTGCTGTGGTCGAAAATGCTCGGCCTCGCGTAGAAGACTTCCATGACCATGTCGCATGACGCAAAAAAGCGCTGAATCTCGTTGATGAGCATCCCGAGGTTGCGCAACGGGTTCGACAAAGCCCACGTCATGGAGGTGAACGCCAGCAACTGACCGGCCGTCATGCTGCCGTTGATCATGAATATGCCTCCGACCAGCAACGTCGTAATGGTCAGGGACTGTGAAAGCAGGTCGATCACCGGCTGAAATTTCGCCCCGACGTAGCTGATCTTCAAATTTGACTTCCGGTACTCTTCGTTGCGCGCTTCAAACTTTTCCTTTTCAAATTCTTCCCGGGCAAACGCCTTTACCACGCGGTTCCCCTCGATATTTTCCTGCGCGATGGTATTGAGGCTGGAAAGTTTTTCACGAAGGTTCCGGTACATCGGATGAATCTTTTTGGAGAAAAGAATCGTTACAAGCAGAATCAGCGGAGTAACTATTATTAAGTACAGCGTCAGCTTTACGTTTACAGTAAAAAAGTAAACGATCGTTGCGGTAAAGATGACGGCTGAATCTATAATATTGTAAGAAATCCATGATGTGGAGTGGCGAATCAGATCCAGGTCGTTCGTCATGCGCGTCATCAGGTCGCCGGTGCGCATGTAGCTGAAGAAACGGTAATCCTCGCTCTGGATCACATCGTACATGCGTGTGCGGACGTCGTCCAGCATCTGCTGGCTGTTCTTTTCCAACAGAACGACCATCACATAGCGGAGCGTCAGGCGCACCATCTGAACTGCCATCATCATTCCGAGTATCGGCAGCAGTTTCTCCGTGTTTTTCGGCGTTATGACTTCGTCAATCAACTTTTGCGACAGCATTGGGTTGATGACCAGCATTCCCGAGGTGATTGCCGATAAAAAAAGTCCAATCACAAGGTAACATCGTTTAGGGCCCATGTACTTCCATAACCATTTCAGTTCCAGCACGTTGCTTCATCTCCTCATAGAAAGGACATTTTAAACCCTCTTGCCGCATTAAAACATAGAAAAAAGAAACTTTTAAAGAAAAAACATTTTCTTACTAAGTTTTTGAGACGGCGCACGGATTTTTCTCCGGAAAGCCGGACGCATAACGAAAGTCTGCACGGGCGCCAAGTCGGTGCAGACTTTCGTATGATTTTTTTATCTGAGTACCTGTCGTGCCCGCCATGATTTTTTTGTTTCATGCGTCCTCATCGGCAGTTACCTTATCGTACCATAAACTTTCCCTTTGACGGGCGCGGTGCGGTTGCCGTATGATAAGAATCACCCACCGACACGTCGGCGGCCTTCCGCAGCGCGGAAGGCGGAAGTTGTCTTCCGCTGCTTTTTAAAGGCTTCCATTGCACGGTTTTGTCGCTCCTGCCCCTCTGCGCCCTAAACCCCTCCCATTTTGTTTGATCTCCGTATTTTTTCCTTAAAATGGGGATGGGAGAGACCGGGGTAAGAAGATAAAAAATACTTAAGTGAAAAATTGTCTGGTTTCACCGGCACTGCCTGTGGTTCCGGCATACAAAAAAAGTGAAACGGGCGATGCCTTCCGTTTCACTTTGGTGAACCATCGGGGATTCGAACCCCGGACACCCTGATTAAAAGTCAGGTG
>ENA-UOOK01005461-UOOK01005461.1-fermentation-metagenome-genome-assembly--contig:-NODE-5461-length-12760-cov-4.061236_pt1 | contig 12760 bp, 10 predicted proteins | sample MGYA00245777_ERZ724023 | MGnify/ENA primary metagenome ERZ724023 (study PRJEB28704, sample SAMN03018312) | fermentation metagenome | biome: anthropogenic terrestrial biome; feature: soil; material... | reverse complement strand
CATGCTGACGGGCGAAAGCATTCCGGTTGAAAAGAACGCAAGCAGCAAAATAATCGGCGCCAGCATCAACAAAAACGGCACGGTCAGGTTCCGGGCTACGAAGGTGGGAAAGGATACTGCCCTGGCCCAGATCATCAAGCTGGTGGAGGAAGCCCAGGGCTCCAAGGCGCCGATTGCCAAGATGGCGGATATCATAGCAGGCTATTTTGTTCCTATCGTCATGGCAATCGCGTTGATCGCCGGGCTGGCGTGGTATCTTTCCGGCATGTCGGTGATCTTTTCCCTCACCATCTTTATCTCCGTACTGGTCATAGCATGCCCCTGCGCGTTGGGACTGGCCACACCCACAGCCATTATGGTGGGTACGGGAAAGGGCGCGGAGTATGGGGTGTTGATAAAGGGGGGCGAAGCGCTGGAGACGGCCCACAAGATACAAACCATCGTATTTGACAAGACCGGCACGATTACGGAAGGCAAACCGCAGGTAACGGATATCATCACAACCGGACCGGTTGAGGAAACCGAGCTTCTGCTTCTGTCCGCCTCGGCGGAAAAAGGATCCGAGCATCCGCTGGGCGAAGCGATCGTCGGGAAAGGGCAGGAAAAGAATCTGGAGCTGTTGGAACCGGAAAGCTTTGAGGCAATCCCCGGTCATGGGATTGAGGTGGCGATCCGGGGGAAAAGGATGCTTCTTGGCAATAAGAAGCTGATGGACGACAGGAAGATTGCCGTTACGCTGCAGGCGGAGTCCGACCGGCTGGCGGAAGAAGGCAAGACCCCGATGTATATCTCGATAGACGACAGGTTGGCGGGTATCATCGCGGTAGCGGATGTGGTGAAGGAAAGCAGCAAAAGAGCGATTGAGGTGCTGCATCATATGGGCATCGAGGTGGCAATGATCACAGGCGACAACAGGAGAACTTCGGAGGCCATTGCCAGACAGGTCGGCATCGACAGGGTATTGGCGGAAGTGCTCCCCCAGGACAAGGCCGATGAGGTGAAAAAACTCCAGGCGGAGGGAAAAAAGGTGGCGATGGTGGGCGACGGGATCAATGACGCGCCGGCATTGGCCCAGGCCGATATCGGCATAGCGATCGGTTCCGGTACGGATGTTGCCATGGAATCCGCCGATATTGTCCTGATGCGAAGCGACCTGATGGATGTTCCGACCGCAATCCAGCTGAGTAAGCGTACGATTCGGAACATCCGGCAGAACCTGTTCTGGGCATTTGCCTATAACTCCGCCGGGATTCCGATTGCGGCAGGATTGTTGTATCTGTTCGGCGGGCCCCTTTTAAACCCGATGATCGCAGCAGGTGCCATGGCGTTCAGTTCGGTATCCGTCTTGTCGAATGCGCTCAGGCTGAAGAGATTCCGGCCTTTGCATTAACGAATGTTGCAACCGGGACTAAGGCGTCTTTCGTATTTTGCGGAAATACGACTTACTGCGGCAGAATCAATTTATTCTGCGGAACCAATGAACAAAATAAATCAATCAAAAGAAAGGATGGGAAACATGACAAAGACAGTATTTATAGAAGGAATGACGTGCAGCCACTGCGAACACCATGTGGAAGAAGCGTTGAAGGAACTGGACGGCGTGAAATCCGCAAAAGCGGACCGGAAGAAGAAAAAGGCGGTGATCAAGCTGACGCAGGAGGTTCCGGAAGATAAGATCCGAAATGCCGTTAAGGAAGCGGGTTACGAAGTTACCGAAATACAGTAAAAATACCATATCGACAATGGGCAGCTGAAAAGCTGCCCGTTTCAATACCCCAAACCTGTTATTTTCTCTTTCTTCTTCATAAGTACGGTGCGGAAACGTACCGTTCTTTTTTTCGGGTGGATGGATAGTTTGGATGGATTAATTTGGATGGACTTTTCCGGCGGCAAAGAGTATAATGTGAATATCCGTTTTACGTGCACAGGGAGATACTCCGACATGTTTTGCCTTACCCAAAAAAGGATAACAAGGTATTGGAATGGAGCTCCGGCACTACAATAGCCGTATTGCACATCACGAAAGGAGCCGTCATGGAAAACAAAAGGAGAAAGGAATGGCTGGAAGCCTTATTGCATATCGTCTCACCGGTATTGGAATCTTTGAGCAGGGAAGAGCTCAAGAAAAATCTGCCTATGCATTTTCATGAAAACAGGGCGGATTTTGCCCCATTGGAAGCGTTCGGCAGAAGCATGCTCGGATTGGCTCCGTGGCTGGAAGCGGAAGAGATCGGGGAAGAGGAGAAACCGTTGCAGGAAAAATACCGCAAACTGGCAATCCGCTGCCTGGATAAAGCAACAGACCCTAAATCCACGGATTACATGGGATTCACAATAGGCGGGCAAAACCTGGTGGATACGGCTTTTCTTTCCCATGCCCTGGTACGTGCCCCCAGACATCTTGCAGGCGCATTGCCGGAAGGGGTAAGAAATAATCTGGTTCTGGCATTAAAAAGTACCAGGAGATTGATTGCCGGCAGTTCAAACTGGTTGTTTTTTTCGGCTATGGTGGAAGCCGGGTTGTATGTCCTGGGCGAAAAGGATTATGACAGGATGCGTATCGCTTATGCGATGCGCGTTTTTGACGGCTGGTATAAGGGGGACGGGATCTACGGAGATGGGGTGATGTTCCACTGGGATTACTATAACAGCTTTGTGATCCAACCCATGTATGTGGATTTGGTGGATCTGTTTGAAGATGTTTCGGACGAATTCAGGGCGTTGAGGCCGAAGGTACTGAAAAGGGCGTCCCGCTATGCTTCCATTCTGGAAAGAATGATAGGACCGGACGGGACCTACCCGGTAATCGGACGTTCCATATGCTATCGTTTCGGAGTTTTTCAGATGCTTGCCCAGGCAGCTCTGCAGCACAGACTGGAGGGAAACCTGCACCCGGCCCAGGTACGCTGTGCTCTTACGGCAGTTATGCGCAAGGTTATGGAGGCTCCGGAGATGTTTGACGAACACGGATGGCTGCGGCCCGGGGTATACGGATTTCAGCCGGAGCTTGCGGAAGGTTATATCAGTGTAGGAAGTCTTTATTTGTGTACCGCTCTTTTCCTGCCTCTCGGCTTGCCTGCCGAGGATGAATTCTGGAGTGCGGAGGATGAGGAATGGACTGGCCGTAAAGTTTGGACTGGCGGTCACATATGCATCGATCATGCTTTGAATTGAAAACGAACAAACCACCATTTGACCAACTGTTGGAATCGCCGCTATAGAGGAGTAGGAAATGTGATGACTTACAAACCCAAAAAACATAAGGGTATTTTTTTGTCATGGTTATCATCCTATTTGCTTATTTTACTGATACCTCTTACAATCAGTATTTTTGCTTATACCCAATCGATCTATATCATTGAAACAGAAATAAACAGGGCAAATTCTGCGTCGCTGAAGCAAGTTCAGCAGATCATTGACAGCAGGCTGAAGGATATAGAGAAGCTCAGCGTTGAGATTGCATTCAATGAAAAGATCAGGGGCCTGGTTGGATATAGTAAATCCCTTACCCCTCATCAGATCTATACGACAACTGATATTATCAAGGATATAAAGATCTATAAGATCGCCAACGCATTTATCAATGATCTGTACGTTTATTTCAGATATAATAATTTTGTGTTAGGCCCAAATGGGAAATGCACTTCCGCTGAATTTCATGAATTCTATTGCAAGGATTACGGTCAGGACCTTGAGGAATGGCTCCGCATGTTGAACCGAAACCATCCGGGGGAATACAAGGCGCTTGGTAATCCGAAGGAACAGGGATTATCTAAGAAAATAATCTTTGCCAGGTCCCTTCCGATTGAGTTTTTGAATGAGACGGGCGGAGTCATTGTCATTGGCATGGATGAGAGTACATTAATAAAGGCATTGCAGGATATCAACTGGGTGCATCAAGGCATTATCATGGTTACGGATCAAAGTGACAATATAATCCTGTCTACCCAAAGAGGAACAGATAAAACACATATATTGAAAAGCTACAACTTTGATAAGCCGCAAGGACTTCTTCATCGGAAAATAAAGGGAGAGGAATATGCAGTATCGTATATCAAATCCGATGTAACAGGCTGGAATTATATATCCGTTCTCCCTACCAGAATTTTTTTGGATAAAGCAACATTATATCCCTATGTATGGCGCGGTGATCGCGTTTAAAGATTTTAATCCGGCAACGGGCATACTGAAAAGCTCCTGGGTAGGATTTGAAAATTTCAGGAGTTTTTTCGGGAGCGTGTTTTTTGGGAGACTGATTAAAAATACGCTGCTTATCAGCTTGTATAGCCTTCTATGGGGCTTTCCTGCGCCGATCCTGCTGGCTTTGCTTCTCAATGAAGTGAAAAAGGAAAAGTTCAAAAGATCGGTGCAGACGATAACTTACCTCCCTCATTTTGTTTCTCTGGTTGTAATATGCGGCATGTTGATTGATTTTACATCCACCGAAGGCGTCATCAATGATATCGTCGAAGCCTTCGGCGGGGAAAGGACCAATTACCTGATGCGGCCGGAATCGTTCCGGACCATATATGTCGCTTCCGGCATCTGGCAGGGGATCGGATGGGGAAGTATCATTTATTTGGCATCCATGACAAACATTGATCCGCAATTATACGAAGCCGCTATAATTGACGGAGCAGGGAGATGGAAGCAGACACTCCATATCACTCTGCCGGGCATCGCCCCAACCATTGTGATTCTCCTTATTTTAAGGCTGGGTGGGCTTATGAGCGTAGGATTCGAGAAGATCATCCTTCTCTACAATCCCACGACCATGGAAACAGCCGATGTGATTTCGAGCTATGTCTACCGAAGAGGATTATTGGATTTTGATTACAGCTTCAGTGCCGCTGTCGGTCTTTTTAACTCCGTTATCAATTTCATATTGATCCTGTTGGCAAACAGATTCAGCAGGGAACTTTCCGAGACGAGTCTGTGGTAGGGGGGGTAAGGAAGTGGTTATAAAAAAGACGATAGGAGAAAAAATATTTACCGTTATCAACATTATTCTTTTAGTTGCGCTGTCCGTTACCTGCCTGTACCCCATGCTGCATGTCCTGTTTTCCTCCGTCAGCGACCCGATTGAGCTGATGAAGCATCAGGGGATTATGCTTCGACCGCTGGGATTCACGATTAACGGTTACAAGCTGGTATTTCAGAACCCCAATATATCAAATGGGTATCTTAATACGATTTTCTATGTCGGGGTGGGTACCCTCATAAATATATTTATGACATCCATAGGTGCGTATGTCCTTTCCAGGAAAAATGTACTATGGAAGAACCTTATGACATTTATCATAACTTTCACGATGTTTTTTGGCGGGGGGCTGATCCCCTTTTATCTCCTTGTGAAAAAGTTGGGAATGATGGATACCAGATGGGCGATCATCATTCCGGGAGCCATATCGACCTATAATCTCTTTGTCATGCGTACTTCCTTTGCCGGGATTCCCGTCAGTCTGGAGGAATCGGCAAAGATTGACGGGGCAAATGACTTTACCGTATTATTTCGGATCATACTTCCATTATCCAAAGCGGTATTGGCCGTTATGGCCCTTTTCTATGCGGTAGGCCACTGGAACGCCTGGTTCAATGCGATGATATTCCTACGCAATCGAAAGCTTTATCCGCTGCAGGTGATATTACGGGAAATTCTCATATCCAACGATATGCAGACGATGGGCAATGTGGAGAGCCTGGTCGAGGGCAGCGTAGAGGCAAACGCCGACGTGGTATATTTCAGCCGCATTCTGGTTCAGTATTGTACCATAGTAGTTGCAACGGCGCCTATTCTTTTCCTGTATCCTTTTATACAGAAGTATTTTGTCAAGGGCGTAATGATAGGCTCCTTAAAAGAGTGAACCGTATGGCACGTCGTTGTCCAGGGCAAGGTTGATAGGTATGTAACGCTTGATAGATGCGTTTGAATTATCCAAATCAAACCTCTATCGTTCTTCCTCTCTGCCTTGCCTCAATTTCTCGATTTTTTCCTTTATTGCCGGTCTGCCTCTTCAAAGAAAGGCTCACAGAATTCCATGGGATAGGTTCTGTTATCAAAGGTCCGGTTTTCAACGGAACGGAGAAACAGGTTTTCAAAATCCCTCAGGTCCTTTCCATAGATATGGAAGCTGTCTGCGAAGTGAGTGTACTGTCCTACCCTTACTTCGCGGTTCAGCCTGCCGCTCAACTCCTCTGCCAGCCTTTTCTGCAGCATGACAAAAGCAAACATGTTCAATCTTGTGTCTTCATAAAATCTTCATAACTTAACGATACAATAGGGAATAAAATTACAACAGAGGTGGGATGGAAAAACGGCACATAAAATCAGGCTGGTCGGAATCAAGCCGGTCAAAGGAAGCAAACAGCGCCAAACCATAAAAAACAAATATGGATCCTGGGCGGAACGATACTTGTCCTGTTCGTTTTCGGTTTTCTGATCCGTACCTGGACGGCCGGGGACAGCAACGCGCCGGGAGGAGACCTGGCCATTGTAAAGAGCGATGTCGCGGGAACGGCCAAATTTTATCCGTATCAAGCCGGCAATACAAAAATGGAGATAGTGGCCGTGAAAGCAAGCGACGGATCCGTAAGGACCGCATTCAATACCTGTCAGGTATGCTTCAATTCGGAAGAGGTTACTATGAACAGGAAGGGGATGAGCTGGTCTGCCAGAACTGCGGCAACCGATTCCGGTTTGACAAGGTTGAAATCATAAAGGGCGGATGCAACCCTGTTCCGATCGCGGGGGAATACAAGACGGACGACGGAACCAATATTACGATACCACAGGCTTTTCTGCAGGAGAATAAAGCTCTGTTCGGCAATTGGAGCAAATAAGCGTATTCAATCGTATTCGGAATCCGTTATCCGGAAACCACATGGAACGGGAGTGTAAGAATGGAACAGATGATTCAAAAAAAGATCCTTCCGGTGGAAGGAATGTCCTGTGCCAACTGCGAAATGCGGATAGAGAATAAGCTGGGCAAGCTCGACGGGGTACTGCGGGTGAAGGCGATCTACAGCAGCTCCAACGTATACGTTACGTACGATGCCCATCGCATCTCCCTGGACCGGATCATAGAGGCAATCGAGGAGCTGGATTATTCCGTCCGGTACCGTCCGGCGAAGGAAGTCGGGGAAAAAATATCCGGCACGGATGAAAAAGCGGAGAATCCCCCTGCATCCCGGAACGGAAAGACGGTTCGCCAGCTTTTGGGATGGGGGATTCTGGCACTGGCTCTTTATCTGGTGATTGATAATACGATCGGATTCCATTTCATTCCGCAGGTCGACCGGTCCATGGGGTACGGGCTCCTGTTTGCCGTCGGACTGCTGACTTCCCTGCACTGCATTGCCATGTGCGGCGGGATCAATCTGTCCCAGAGCGTTGCGTACCGGACGAATACCGGGGATAACGGGGAGGCCGGGAATACCGGAAGGTTTTCCAGATTGAAGCCGGGTTTCCTGTACAATGTCGGGCGGGTGGTCTCCTATACCCTGGTCGGCGGCGTGGTGGGCGCTTTTGGTTCTGTTATCAGCTTTTCGGGGACGGCCAAAGGCATTGTGGCGATCCTTTCGGGGATCTTCATGATGATTATGGGGCTGAATATGCTGAACATTATCCCCTGGCTGCGAAGGCTGAACCTCAGTATGCCCATGGTGTTCGGCAAGAAGATATACGGTAGCAAGGGCAGATACGGGCCGTTTTTTGTGGGGCTGCTCAACGGGCTGATGCCCTGCGGCCCGCTGCAGTCCATCATTGCGCATAACCAGATGCTTTCTTGTGTCGATCCGGAGGGAATCTCCATGAAAGCTCAACTGGTCGGACAATGGTTCCGAGAGCGATACTCTCCGCAGTATCGCTCTTACTCTGACCACCAGCTCTCTCGGACTGAAGGGCTTGACCAGGTAATCGTCCGCTCCCATGGAGATGCCGGAGATCCGGTCCTCTTCATGGCTTTTGGCTGTCAGCATGATGATGGGGATCCTGGATTCCCTGCGGATGATCCGGCAGATCTCTTCTCCCGACAAATCCGGCAGCATCAGGTCGAGAATGATCAGATCCGGGTTCACTGTCCGGAATCGCTCAAGGGCTTTTGTCCCGGAATCGGCCGTATAAGTATCATATCCATCCTTCTTCAGGTAAGCTTCCACCACTTCCAGGACTTTTTTCTCATCGTCCACGACAAGTATCTTATGCATAGCAATCTTCCTTTATCCCAGAGATAAGTATCATCACAATAGAATACCGACTAATCCGATCGGATTAATTATATAAAATATTACTATTTATTTTATTCTCTGTCAAGGAATAGGAAAACATGTCGCCGGATATATGTCAGTTTGAGAAAGGAATTCCTATGGTACATAGTCAATCCCTTCTGCCGGAACATAATATGAAGAAGAATCATTTCACATCAGACAGGAGGTATTGAAGTGGCGGAAAAAGGGAGAATAAGGAGAATGTTTCCCGGAGGAAATACAACGGCCGGCTTTTATTCCTATTTTCAGCATATTATCGGGCCGGATGCAGCCAGGGTTTTTATCATCAAGGGTGGGCCCGGCGTCGGGAAATCCACATTTATGAACACAATCAGTGATGAAATGGTCGACAGAGGGTATGATGTGGAACACCATCATTGTTCCTCGGATCCAGACTCTCTGGACGGCCTTGTGATACCTTCCCTGAGAGTTGCTTTGCTGGATGGTACGGCTCCCCATATCTTTGACCCCAGGAATCCCGGCGCGGTAGATGAAATCATTAATCTCGGCGAGTATTGGAAGGAAGAGGAGATCACGAAGTATAAGGATCAGGTACTTAAAACGAATCAGAAGGTCAGCAGGCTTTTTGAAATCGCATATAGTCTGCTGAAACAATCCAAGGCAGCTTTTGAGGAATGGCAGGACTATGTGGAGGAAGCGGTGAGCCGGGAAAAATACAACCGGATTGTCAGGCTGTTGATCGAAAGCGTGTTGGAAGGAGTTTTCAGCAATCATAGGACCGCCCCGAAAGCCAGGCATCTGTTTGGCTCGGCCATTACCCCGAAGGGAGTGCTGGATTACAAGGAAACACTGCTGACGGGGAGTATGAGGATATTCTGCGTAAAGGGACAGCCGGGGACAGGCGTAAAACAGCTGATCGCGAGGACTGCGCTGTCTGCAGAGGAAATGGGCCTGTATACAGAGCAATACCATTGCCCCTATGAACCGGATAAACCCGATATGCTGATTATCCCGGCAATCAATACGGCTGTCCTGAATAACAGTCCGCCCTATCATTTTGATCCGGGCAATCTGGAAGAAATCAAACCGGTAGAGGAAATTGATCTGGATATTTGTATCCGAAAGGAATTTCTGGAGGAATATGAACCGGAAAGAATGGATGCCGAGGCGAGGTCTGCTGCTCTTCTGCAAAAGGCTGTGGACCATCTGGCACGGGCAATGGCAGCCCACGACGAAATGGAGGAATTCTATATCCAGTCCATGGATTACGATAGGGTCAGGGAAAAAAGAGATGAGGTACTGCAGAAGATATTAAAATATGAGACGACATGATGGTTTTGATCAATAATATGTAAGTATTGTGGAATAAAGAGTCATCTATGGCACCGAAAGGTGTCTTTCTTTTTATGGCTTTCCTGCATTTCCCCATTAACTAAATTTTCATAATAAATTTGCAATTATATTTTCAGCATAAGGCTCGTATGATATAATAACAATAGTATACATATCCCCCTATCCATCGGACTCATTCATACAAGAATACATCTTATGCCGATATGTATACAAATATCAGAAAGAGGTGTTACCATGTCAGAGGAAACCGCAACCGTATTCAAACAAGGGGCTTCCCAACCGGATTATGCCAAGGCGGAAGTCGGTACCAGATTGATAGCCGCATTGATTGACGCCGTATTGCAGTGGGTCGTCGGGTTGATCCCGATCGTTGGCGGACTGATCGGAGCAGCTTATATGCTGTTGAGAGACGGTCTGCCGGACGGCCAGAGCTTAGGCAAGAAGGTCATGAAGCTCCGGGTTGTCACATTGGATGGCAAGAAGGCCGATTACGTAGCGTCCTGCAAAAGAAACGTGATTTTCGCGATTCCCAGTATCATCACGATCATTCCCATTGTGGGATGGATTATCGGCGGAATTTTGGGCGTGGTTGTTGCCGTCGTTGAGATCGTCGGCGTATTCAATGATCCCAAAGGCCGGAGGTTAGGCGATAAGTGGGCCAATACCCAGGTTATCGGCCAGTAACGGAGGATTGGTCCATTTGTGTAAATAGGAAGGATTGGACCTCAATGGAACAGACATGTAAAAAGCCTTTCAAACGAAAGGCTTTTTGCATGCATGGAACGGATTGTCCTTTGCATTTTCCCGACCCCTTTTTTATCAAATTTCGTTTCCTCGATGCTGTTGCCAAAAGCCCTGCCATGTAAGCTATGATAAATTTCTTGTAAGATGAGTGCTTTTATGTTAATATAATAGTTTGTTGAGATTTTATAGCATGAGGAAATGAGGAAATGAAATGTTCACGAGAGATGACATACGTAATATAGCGATTATAGCGCATGTCGACCATGGGAAAACCACATTGGTGGACCAGATGCTGCGCCAGAGCGGCGTATTCCGCGAAAACCAGCAGGTGCAGGAACGGGTAATGGATTCCAACGACCTGGAGCGGGAAAGAGGGATCACCATCCTCTCCAAGAATACCGCTGTCCGGCATAACAATATCAAGATCAATATCATAGATACCCCGGGACATGCGGACTTCGGAGGCGAGGTGGAGCGCGTCCTGAAGATGGTAAACGGAGTTTTGCTTCTGGTGGATGCCTTCGAAGGACCCATGCCCCAGACGAAATTCGTCCTGAAAAAAGCTTTGGAGCTGAAGCATCCGGTAATCGTAGTCATCAACAAGATTGACAGGCCGGAAGCAAGACCCAGCGAAGTGATCGATGAAGTACTGGATCTGTTTATCGAGTTGGATGCCAGCGAGGACCAGCTGGACTTCCCCTTTGTATTTGCTTCTGCCAAGGATGGGACGGCATCCCTGGAAGTCGGGGGAAAAGGCGAAAATATGCAGCCCCTGTTCGATATGATCCAGCAGTATATTCCGGCTCCCACCGGCGACCTGGAGGGACCTCTTCAGATTCTGGTATCCACCATCGATTATAACGATTATGTCGGAAGGATCGCGATCGGCAAGGTGGAACGGGGCAGTGTCCAGGCAGGGCAGGAAGCGCTGTTGTGTAATGTGGATGGGGCGCAGCGCAAAGTAAAAATCACCAACCTTTATCAGTTTGAAGGGCTGAAGCGGGTTGCGGTGCAGGATGCCAAACTGGGGGATATCGTGGCCGTTTCCGGCGTGGAAGGCATCAATATCGGCGAAACCATCTGTGCGGTGGACAACCCGGATCCGCTGCCCTTTGTAAATATTTCCGAGCCTACCATCTCCATGACCTTTTCGGTCAATACCAGCCCCTTTGCCGGCCAGGACGGCAGATATGTAACCTCCAGGAATTTAAGGGACCGGCTGTTCCGGGAGACCTATACCGATGTCAGTCTGAGGGTGGAGGAGACCGGCTCGCCGGATTCCTTCAAGGTTTCCGGAAGGGGAGAGCTTCACCTTTCCATCCTGATTGAGACCATGCGCCGTCAGGGGTATGAGTTCCAGGTGTCCAAGCCCACCGCCATCTATAAGGAGATCAGCGGAAAGCTCTATGAACCTATGGAGCGGGTCACCATCGATATACCGGAAGAGTTTACCGGAATCGTTATTGAAAAACTTGGTTCCCGCAAGGGGGAAATGGTCAACATGGTCAACGGCAAGAACGGCAGCGTGCGTCTGAAATTTACCATCCCTGCCCGGGGATTGTTCGGTTACCGATCCGAATTTCTGACGGATACCCGGGGAGAAGGCATTCTGAATTCAGCGTTTGACGGCTATGAACCTTACAAGGGAGACATCGCGACCCGTAACCAGGGCTCCCTGGTGGCATTTGAAACCGGAGAAGCCGTTACCTACGGCATTTTCAATGCACAGGACAGAGGCACGATGTTCATTGGACCCGGCGTAATGGTCTATGAAGGAATGGTGGTTGGGGAGAACAACAGACAGGGAGATATCGAGGTCAATGTATGCAAGAGAAAGCATGTATCCAATATGCGGGCTTCGGGCTCTGATGAATCCATGAGGTTGGTTTCGCCGAAGATCCTCAGTCTGGAACAGTCGCTGGAGTTCATTGGCGATGACGAGCTGGTTGAGATTACGCCCAAAAATATCCGGATCCGGAAAGCCATATTGGATACCGCGCAAAGGAAGAAAACCCAAAAACGGAAGGAATAAAACGGATTCCAGGGAATGGAGAGAAAACGATTTTCTCTCCATTATTTGTAATAAAAATTATTTTATTGGATACGCTATGGGTAGAAAATCACATCATTGACAGGCATACAGCAGACAATTTTGTTATTTAGGGCTTTTTCCTATAGCATCTGTGTTAAGGCTATGTTATAATTAGGTTAAGGAAGTCCCTTAAATATAAATATATCAATGGGAGGCGGTTAGCATGATAAAGTTAATCATTGGTCCCAAAGGCACCGGGAAAACCAGGACGATGGTTGAGCTGGCAAACAAATCGCTGGAGGACAGCAAAGGTGAGATTGTCTTCATCAACGGCGATAACCGGCACATGGTCGAGCTCAACCACGAGATCCGGTTTGTCAATACCAGGGAATTTGGCATCAGGAA
>ENA-UOOK01005460-UOOK01005460.1-fermentation-metagenome-genome-assembly--contig:-NODE-5460-length-12760-cov-4.100197_pt1 | contig 12760 bp, 10 predicted proteins | sample MGYA00245777_ERZ724023 | MGnify/ENA primary metagenome ERZ724023 (study PRJEB28704, sample SAMN03018312) | fermentation metagenome | biome: anthropogenic terrestrial biome; feature: soil; material... | reverse complement strand
TTATCTTTCCGGAAATCAGCGATTGTCCTGAAGTCAGGGACAAGCTTACCGATGAGATACATGACTTCCAAATTTCTTATACATTCTTGCATCAACTTCCGGCTGGAACGTATTTTATTGAAATAACCGTATATGTACAATTTAAGCAGATCGCGGGGATCGTAGGGCGGTCTGCCGGTGTCGTTTGGCTTTGCCCTTTTGAATCCAAGTTCATCCATATCCAATTGATTTACAAATGCGTCGATTACTCGGACAGGATTATCCTCACTTACATAATCTGCAATACAATCAGGTAAAAATACAATTTGATTTCTATCTTCTCCGGTAATATATTTCATCGGATCACCACCTGTTTTTGTTACTATTATTCTATTATAAATATGCCATGAGATCCATTGTTCTCAAGTATTTCGGCGGTTTTAGCCCATTCCTTTTGTTGCTTTTCAAGAGCGTTTATTTGATTCAAGGTAGGGAAGACTTTTCGGCATATTTTCTCGAAAAAAAGGTAGATTTTTTATTCACCGTAAAAGACAGCATCGTCAAGCTGCCCAATACGGAGTATCAAGAGCTTCATAAAGGTAAATTTGTCTGCGTTGTTCCTAAAAGCTATGAATGTTCCGGCAAAAAGGCAATTACGTTTCAGGACCTTGCCCACCGTAATTTGATACTGCTCCATCCAAGCGATTGCCCGAACGAAATGTTGGAGATGGAGAAGAAGATCATATCGCAATGTCCATTGTCGACAGTATTGTATTCTGATAACCAATTGAGCGGATGCACTATGGCGAAATGCGGAGTTGGGATAGCCATCATGCCTGATTTTATTTGCATTTTAGATCCTGAGCTGTGTATAATACCTTTGGAAACCGATGACTTTGTTCCATATGGTGTTGTATGGAACAAAAAGGATCGGAGAAAAGAAACATATGATTTGCTTATGACTTCAAAGGAAGTATATGGACAATAGGAAACAGACAAAATGGTTCAAGAAAAATCAATGAATAGTTATACAACCGGTTTGAAGGATGGCATTCCCATCGGCCTGGGCTATCTGTCCGTATCTTTTACCTTCGGCATGATGGCGGTTAACACCGGATTTCCTGTGGGCATCGCCCTGTTGATCTCCATGACCAACTTGACATCGGCCGGACAGTTTGCCGGAATAGGGCTCATGGCGGCAGGGGCACCGTACATAGAAATGGCGCTGACCCAATTGGTTATAAACATGCGCTATGCATTGATGTCCCTTTCGGTGGCGCAAAAAGCCGACCAGTCTTTTCATTTATTTCACCGGCTATTGATCTCCTTCGGCATAACTGATGAGGTCTTTGCTGTGGCCAGCGGAAAGCCCGGGGATATCGGAGTTCGCTATATGTACGGCTTAATCACTATACCCTATTTAGGCTGGGCTCTTGGCACATTGCTTGGCGCGGCCGCCTCCACCCTTCTCCCCGAAACGGCCGGTTCCGCATTGGGCATTGCGATTTATGGCATGTTTATCGCCATTATCATTCCTCCGGCAAAGCATTCAAAGCCTGTGTTAAAGGTTCTTCTGCTTTCAGTGGCCATCAGCTGCGCCCTTCGTTTCGCGCCCGTGCTGAGCCGATTATCGGGCGGATTCGCAATCATCATCTGTGCTCTTGCGGCATCAATTGCCGGCGCAATATTTTTCCCTGTTGAGGATGTGGCAAAATGAATTTGAATTATACCCTTTCTATGGTCCTGGTAATGGCGGGAGTAACCTATCTGATCCGTATGCTCCCCATGGTAATTTTTAAAAAGAAAATCGAAAGCAGGTTTATAAAGTCTTTTCTATATTATGTGCCCTATGCCGTATTAGGGGCCATGACTTTTCCGTCCATTTTTACTTCAACCGATTCTTTGTATTCCGCCGCTGCCGGAACAGCCATAGCAGTCGTGCTGGCCTTCAAAGAGAAAAGCCTTTTGACGGTAGCGCTATCTGCCTGCCTGACGGTATATCTCGTGGAATGGGTCCAAAGGCTTGTATAAGCCTGGCTTCTGTATTTTTCATTCAGATTTCCTTTTTAATAAGGTTTTCCGGAGCGAGTATGCCAGATATCCCTGTCATATTCTTTTACCGTTCGGTCACTGGAAAACTTTCCTGCACGGGCCATATTGATAAAGCCCATTTTTGCAAATGCCCGTCTATCCAATGAAGCATTGATGGCCTTAAGCCTGGTATCGCAGTAGCTCTCAAAATCACAGACCAGCTTATACACATCGGGATCATGCCAGCTCGCCCCCTCTAAAATGGAGGTATAGAGCTCCTCAAAGATACCGGTTTTTCCGTCGCTGAAGGTCCCGTCGGTGAGCGTATCTAAAACCCGCTTGATCCGGGGATTTGACCTGTATATTCTGACCGGGTCATAGTTTGATTTCAGGCCATCCAGCTCCTCCGCCCTTGCCCCAAAAATAAAGTTGTTTTCCAAGCCTGCTTCCCGCACGATTTCAATATTGGCTCCATCCATGGTGCCAAGGGTAACGGCCCCGTTTAACATCAGCTTCATATTGCCGGTTCCGGAGGCTTCAGTCCCCGCTGTGGAAATCTGCTCCGATAGTTCTGCCGCCGGGATAATTTTTTCAGCGTAGGAGACATTATAGTTCGAGACAAAGATCACCTTCATTTTATCCTGAACAGCGGCATCCCCATTAACCAGATTTGCTACTTCATTGATATATTTGATAATACCCTTGGCCCTTTTATAACCGGGAGCCGCCTTTGCTCCGAACAGAAACACTGTGGGATGAAAGCTGGTGATACTGCCATCCTTCAAACCAAAATAAAAGTCCATGATGGAAAACGCGTTTAAAAGCTGACGCTTATATTCATGAAGGCGCTTGATTTGAACATCAAAAACAAAATCACTGTCCAGCCGGATTCCTTCTTTTGCCTCGATATACTCGCAAAGCTGCCGCTTTTTTGTTTCCTTGATCTCTATGAATGCGTCAAGAGCGGTATCCTCCCTGGCATAGGGCAGCATTTTTTCAAGCTCTTCCAGATTGACCAGCCATCCGTTCCCGATTTTTTCGGTGATAAAGGCGGACAACTCGGGATTAGCCAGAGCCAACCATCTTCTTTGGGTGATCCCATTGGTTTTATTATTGAACCGTTCCGGGTAAAGCTCGTACCAGTTGCGGAGTACCCGTGATTTCAGAATCCCGGTATGGATTTCAGCCACTCCATTGACCGAATGGGAGGAGTATACGGCAAGACGGGCCATATGGATCTGCCTGCCGTCAATAATCCTGTACTCCTTTTGTTCTTCCCCTGATATCCCATTCAGGAAAAGTTCCCTTTTCAATAAATCATTGATCATGACCACATAGGGATAGACTGCGGGAACCACCGATAGGAATAAATCCAGATCCCATTTTTCAAGAGCTTCGGCCATGACGGTATGGTTGGTATAGGCAAAGGTATTCCGGACGATCTCAAAGGCCCTGCCCAATTCCAGGTGATAATCGCTGACAAGAATTCTCAGCAATTCCGGAATGGCGATGACGGGATGGGTATCATTGAGCTGAATGGCAAATGTATCGGCAAAAGAGTCAAAACCGGAGCCGTATTTCATAACATACCGGGAGACGATACTCTGAATGGACGCCGAAGCGAAGAAATACTGCTGTTTGAGCCGAAGCTTTTTTCCTTTCGGGGTGTCGTCGCTGGGATAGAGAACCGCATTGATGTCCTCGGCCCTGTTTCTGGCAGCGACGGCTTTGTCGTATTGCTGCCTGTTGAAAAGCTCCAGGTCAAAACCGTCAACGGCTTCGGCCTGCCACAGCCGCAGGGTATTTATGTGCTCCCCTCCGTAGCCTATAACGGGCATATCATAGGGCACCGCCCTTACCGTTTGATCGGCAAATTCGACCAGCACCGCCTCTTCCTCCCGCCTTATACTCCAGGGATCCCCGAATCTCTGCCAGTCATCGGGTTCTTCTTTTTGAAAACCGTTTTTGATGGTTTGTTTAAACAGGCCGTACCGATACCGGAGCCCGTAGCCGTCCAGCTTTATTCCATGGGTCGCGGCAGAATCCAGAAAGCACGCGGCCAACCTTCCTAAGCCTCCGCTTCCAAGGGCATAATCATCGATCTCTTCAAACACCCTCGGGTCTATATGACGGGCGGACAGAAAATCAAAGCTTTCTTTGGTAAGGCCGAGATTCAGCAAATTGCTGTAGATCATTCTGCCCATCAGAAACTCAGCGGAAAAATAGCAGGCTCTTTTTCCGCCGTCATCTTTTTCCCAGTTATGCCTGAGAAATTTAAGAGCCGCCCTGGAAACCGCATGATACAACTCGCCGGTGCCCGTCTGACCGGCTTTTGCACTATTGATATCCCCTAAAAACAATTTCATATCCTTTTCAAAGTTGCTCATATATTACTCCCCCGGTTTTATTATGATTGACTTCATCTGCCATAAATAGTGGTGAGCTGTTTTAATTTTTTGGCAAGCCTCCCGGTAAGCTGACCCTTTTCCAGCCTCCACCTCCAGTTCCCGCCCAAGGTGGAGGGGGTATTGATCCTCGCCCTGTTATCCAGTCCCAATAGGTCCTGTGCAAGAAAAATCACCGTATTGGCCGTGCTCTGGTATGCCGCATAGATAATACCCTGCGGTATTTGCTTATTGGTTCTCACATGCAGGTAATCCCGGGCAAATTTCAGTACCGCTCTTTTTTGGTGGGCAAAAAAACCTGCCAGCGTCTCATTGTCATGGGTCCCCCCATACACCACACAATTTTTTTCATAGTGAATAGGAAGATTCTCATTGCTGCTGCCGCTGTCAAAGGCCATTTCAAAAAGCTTCATCCCGGGATATCCGCTTTTTTTCAAAAGCTGCTTCACTTTAGGGGTTACAATGCCCAGGTTCTCCGCAATAATACGCTTGTTTCCTATGGCGCTGCTAATGGCGCAAATCAGTTTCTCCCCCGGCCCCTCCAGCCAAACGCCCTCTTTTGCATTGTCCTTATGGGCCGGAATAGAATAGTAGTGAGCAACCCCTATAAAATGGTCAATTCGGATCACGTCATACAGGATGGCGCTGACCTTAATTCTGTTTTTCCACCAGGAGTAATTCTCTTTCTCCATCTGTTCCCAATTATATAAGGGATTTCCCCACAGCTGGCCGGTGCTTGAAAACAGATCGGGCGGCACACCGGCGACATGGTTGGGCCTGCGGTTTTCATCCAGATCGAACAGCCGGTGATAGACCCATACATCGGCACTGTCCAGGGCGACATAAATGGGAATATCCCCGATTATCTCAATGCCGTTTTTATTGGCATAGGCTTTAAGCTCAAGCCACTGGGTGAAAAATTCATACTGACAGAACTTCCAAAACTCTATTTCAGCCTGAAGCCGCCCGGTTATTTTCTCTATTGCAGCAGGGTCTCTAAAGCGTATATTCTCAGGCCATCGGATCCATTCTTCACCGCCAAAGCAGCTTTTTACGGCCATATAGGTACTGTAATCGTTAAGCCAGTACTCGTGTTCTATACAAAATTGAAGATAGGCGGCTTTTTCCTGATGAGCACTTTTTTGAAAAGCCTTTCTGAAAAGTTTGAATCTGGCCTGATACAAAACCCCATAGTCCACCTCATGGGCATTCCCCCAGTCCACGCTGCCAACCTGGCGCCTCGTCAGCAAGCCTTTTTCAATCAGCCGGTCAAGATCGATATAATATGGATTTCCGGCAAAGGCTGAGAAGCTCTGATAGGGGCTGTCCCCGTAACTTGTGGGGCCCAGCGGAAGCACCTGCCAGTATTTTTGCCCCGCAGCCTTTAAAAAATCAACAAACTCATAGGCTTCCCTTCCAAATGTCCCGATCCCATAGGGAGACGGCAGGGAGCTGACCGGGAGCAGAATACCCGCTCCTCTTCTCATAGGCCTTTGTTTTCTTAGCTTCATACAGTACCGACTCCATAAACACTTCTATTCTTTTTTACCGTACCTGTCATTCATCTCCGGCCTTAATAATTTTATCCATTATATCACAGTAAAAAGAACTGTTCATAGAACAGTTCTCAGCCTTTAATCATATGCTATTTACTTTAGAATTATTTATGATACAGCTTTTTGGATTGGTATTGGGGTTCGCAGGTAATATTGACCCCCAGTTTTTGAAAAACATTCTCATCTACCCGGGATAAAATAACCGTGGAATGGGCCTCGCAGCCTCGAAGCTTGGGAAGCTGCTGCATGGCCAGAGCTGCTGTGGGATTGGTCGCCGCACATATGGAAAGGGCTATTAAAATCTCGTCGGTATGCAGGCGGGGATTGCTATTGCCCATATGCTTTACTTTCAGCACCTGAATAGGTTCGATAATGATGGGTGAGATCAGGTGCATTTCGTGCTTGATACCGCCAAGCTCTTTTAAAGCGTTCAGTAAAAGTGCCGCCGAAGCGCCCAGCAATGAGGTAGTTTTTCCGGTTACAATACGTCCGTCGTCAAGCTGCATGGCTACCGCAGGACCTCCGGTAGATTCGGACCGGCTCAGTGCCGCTTGCACTACAGGACGATTTTTTGTAGAGATACCTAGTTTTCCCATTAAAAGCTCCAATTTCTGCACTTCAGTTTTTTCAGCCAGACCCTGCCTCTGTGCGCAAAAAGTATTGTAGTATCTTCGAATGACCTCCTGCTCCGAAGCCCTTCGAACCTCTTCGTCGTCGGTAATGCAGTATCCGGCCATATTGACGCCCATATCGGTGGGGCTTTTATAGGGAGATGCACCTTTAATCTTTTCAAAAATAGCATTTAACACCGGGAAGATTTCAATATCCCTGTTATAATTCACAGTGGTAATCCCATAGGCCTCCAGATGAAAAGGATCAATCATATTGACATCATTGAGGTCTGTAGTGGCCGCCTCATAGGCGATATTGACGGGATGCTTCAAAGAAAGGTTCCATACGGGAAAGGTTTCAAATTTTGCGTACCCGGCCTGTATTCCCCGCTTATGATCATGATAGAGCTGGGAAAGGCAAGTTGCCATTTTACCGCTTCCCGGGCCGGGCGCAGTAATAATTACAAGAGAGCGAGTAGTCTCAATATAATCATTTTTTCCAAATCCGTCATCACTGACAATGAAGGGAATATTGGAAGGATAGTCCGGTATGGGATAATGTCTGTAAACCTTTATACCAAGGCTTAACAATCTTTTCTGGAAGAGATCGGCAGCGTATTGGGATCTGTAATGGGTGATCACAACGCTTCCAACATAGAGTCCGATTTCGCGGAAGGCGTCTATGAGACGCAGAACATCCAGATCATAGGTGATTCCAAGGTCTCCCCGGCGCTTGTTTTTTTCAATGTCATCCGCGTTGATGGTAATGACGATTTCAGCCTTATCCTTAAGCTGCAGAAGCATCTTAATCTTGCTGTCAGGCTTAAAGCCCGGAAGCACCCTTGAAGCATGATAGTCGTCAAAAAGCTTTCCACCCAGTTCCAGATACAACTTCCCGCCGAAAACAGCGATTCTGTCAAGTATCTTTTGTGATTGAAGATGAAGGTATTTCTCGTTGTCAAAGCCGATTTTCATCATAAATTCCCCGTTGAAATTAATTATAAAACAATAAGAGCCACATCCGTTAACGGCAATCAAGGATTGCCGACGGTAAAAAATATTCAAAAGCTTGTTTTTTTCCCTTACCCACAATAGCACAACAGCCTCTAATGGTCAATTGCTTATCTTAAAAAATATTCATATTTCCAATAATAAATTGCCCATTATTGCCCCTTATGATCACCCGATTCCATTCCCGCCTCCTCCTCTTCGTCGGCAGAGAGGGCTTCATGATTTTCCTTTTTGGATATCGCTGCAATCCCCGCGACCATAAAGATCATGCTGATTGCCCATAAAACGGCGCTTATGCCTATTTTAAGCGAGATGTCCTCCGAAAGCATGGCCCCGGCGGTGTTGCCTCTCATGCTCAGCATCTCTCTTATTTGATAAAAGCTTAGAAAAACAAAAATGAGCTGCGCCGCAAATAGAAGATACCCTTTATTTTTTGTTCTTACAAAGAATAAAGCCACCGCGGCCAGACTGAGCAGAAGAATGATAAAGACCCCGGCGGTAAGCAGCGGTATGGTCTCTTCTTCCATTGGAACTATTCTGCTGCCGCTGCTGCCAACTTCTTCATAGACCGGAAGGCCGTTTTCCCCGGGATTGGGGGGCTGAGGGGTCTGCGAAGCCTGGGTTGATTCGGGCTTTGGGATTTCTGCCAGCAAAAGGGTTTTTGAATCGGTATTCCCTGATGCATCGGTCATGGTAAAAGTGATGCTTTCAACCGAACTCTCCTGATCCTGCAGGTCAATATATCCCCGTCCATGAAACTGCATTTTTTCATAATCAAAATAGACTCCGTCTTCATGATATGATAAATTGACATTTCCGTTCACTTCTCCCCGGCAATTGACAATATCTCCGTCAGGGTCTTTTCCAAAAATATCAAAATACAATGTATTGCCCATTTGATTTCTAATACTGCATTCGGTGATCTCCGGCTTTTCATCTCCATCAGGCAGGCCCAGAGCACTTTTTATATATAATGCCGAGACAGGATCCTGATGAATGAGACTTTCATAAAGCTGGAAATAATGCTCCGTGTTCTTGCGAATGACTTCAGGCGAAGTTTGAAACAATTCTATTTTCTTTTTTGCAGCCTCTTTGCCTCCAAAGGGGGAATAATGCCAATCAAACCATTGCAGATCATCGTAGGCGCTTAGGTTCATGGATACCTGCAAGTTATAATCAGGCTTAAAATCGCTTCTTTCAAATATCAGCCGGTTCCCGTCTATTTTGTAATAGTTATTGGGATAAATAGTAGTGATGGCGTACATGGGAATGCCGCCAAAATCGAAAATTACCTTTGAGTGGCCTATGGACCCCTTCCAGAGCGATCCCGTCTCAATTACATAACCTAAGTATATGCTTCCGTCCGAAAAATAAGAGAAGTTTACATCATAAGTATGGTATAGGGTCTTTTCTTCATGCTCTTTAAAATCCACTGAAAAGCTGTACCATTTTGAATATTTCTCCATGCCGCCGGCTTCTTTTTGCGGAGGATCGGGCAGGGTATCCAGCAAAGCAACCGGAATTTTTCCGTCTTCGTCCCTTGCCGTAAAATTCCGGACAGATATATCTTCTTCGGTCGTGAACTCGCCTTCGTATAAATCGATGTCCAGTCTTGCGGGAAAGCCCATTAAAACGGTTTGAGCATGGCTCAGGTTTTTAAAAACAAATTTGCACGTAACCTTTGCAGAAGCTCCTGTCACTTTAATGTAAATCTCTTCCGATTTCATCATAATATCCGTTTGAGTGATGGGGTAGACGCCGTCGGGCGTCATGCCGAGGACCCCGTCATTTGCGGAGGCCAAAGTCATAGAAGAAAGAAGAATAACCAAGATGATAATGAAGACGCATAGGGTTCTGGTCATAATCAACTCTTTACGCATTGCAATCTCTCCTGCTTTCAGATTCTAGGGCTTGATCTAAAATTATCAATCTTCTTATAGTATATATGGAAATCATGTCAATTGAATTATAATTTTTAAATAAATATACAAAAAGCCTTGATTTTCCTCAAGGCTCCGCAATCCTGCCCCGCTTACACACTTTAATATCACTCACGGCGCTCCGGCACTAAATTACAAACCGAAATTTTATATATACTATGTCTGCAAGGCGTATTGATGCCTGCTTTATTCTAATGGTCTTTTATGGAGGACAAGCCAAACAGGCTGCCGACAATACCGAGAATTGCGCTTACACCCATAATCACAATGACGACCCCCAGCACCAGCTCATTTTTTACCGGAAGCGGAATAAACGGGATTGCGCCGCCCATGAGGCGGTAGCCACTATTGATCAGCAATGAGACAGCAAAAGAGGCGATGATGCCTGCGGCAAGAGTAATCAGCAGACCTACGCATATAAAGGGAAATCCAATGAACATGCGGGAAGCACCTAGTAGGCGCAGAGTCTTGATTTGATCCCTGTTATCATAAATTCCCTGTCGGATCATGTGGGAAATAATCACTACCGTAGTGATGCCCACTGCGGCAATCACCAGATACCCAAGGATATTCAGGCCTTCAACGATATGGTTGATCCGCTCCAGAACATCTCTGTTATCCCTTACATGATCAATTTGCCCAAAGCCTTCCACCTGTTTTAATACGGAATCTATCTGCTGGGGCTGTATTCTTATTTCTATGTACGCATTAAAGGGATTTTCATCAAAAAGCTCCAAAATCCCGGCATCATTGGCAAGAATCTCTTCCATTTGGTCATAGGCCTCCGATTCATCAACAACCCGCGCATTTAAGACCCCATCCAGCTTGCCTATACTGTCGGCTAAACGGAGAGCCTCGTTTTCATCCAAATCCTCACTGAAAAACGCGCTGATCTCCGCCTCTTCCTCCAGCATCTGCACCAAGCGGGAAGTAATGCTCCAGCCCGTCACAACCGTTGCCAATAAAAACAGAATCAGAATGGTGCCCAGAAAAGTAAAAATATTTGAGAGAACATTGGTCTGAGTAATTCGCCTGGCCTCTTTAAAAAAGTAGCCCAGGTTATTTATAAAATTCTTCAATTCCCATCACCCCGCTTTTCTACGGAAATAACGCCGTTATTCATGTGAACAATGGTGATATTCCTTTGGTTTTCAATTAAATGGGTTGCATGGGTGGTAATGACAACCGATGTATTCTGCTGCTGAAAGGAAGATAAAATATTGAGGATATTGACGGCGTTGTCGTGGTCCAGATTGCCTGTGGGCTCGTCAGCCAATATCAAGCCGGGTTTTCTGGCTATCGCTCTGGCAATGGCCACCCTTTGCGCCTCGCCCCACGACAGGTTTTCCACCGGGGAAAGAGCCTTATGGCCCAAACCTACCTTTTCAAGCGCGACGACTGAATTTTCCTTCATCTCCCGGCGGGAAAAATCCAGAAACCGGATTCCCATCATAACATTCTCCAAGGCATTTCTGCCCGGAACAAGCTTGAGTTCCTGGAAGACGGGCCCGATTCGCTTGCGTATGTTTCTGATGCCCCCGAATTCTCCGTTGACGATCGGCTGCCCCAACACCTTAACCGATCCCAAAGTCGGGTATTCCATTCCCATCAGGAGCTTTAAAAGGCTGGTCTTTCCGGATCCGCTGGGGCCTGTAATATAGACCAGTTCGCCCTCTTTTATGGTCAAATCAAGTTCCTTCAATGCCAATGTACCGTCCGGGTATCGCAAAGACACCCCTTTTACTTCAATCATGTTAATTTCCCTCATTCATTATTGTGAATACCACAAAGTTCCCGGGCCCGTCAGCAATCTTCGATCCGTAATTTAGCGCCATGAGTAATGTTTTTCGAAGTTATATGATTTAGCGCTTCCGAAATCTCTGATCTCGCAGACGGATGGGGTTATTATCAAAAGAAAGGATCTACCGTAAACTCTATAAATCCATCCTTCATTTCTGCGGATTTCAAGGTTATAGAACCAACCAGCTCACTAAAATCAATGATTAGATATCCATCCCGGAATAATTCTTCAATGGAGGCCTTTTCCAGCTGCAACCCGTAGAAAGTTCCTCCTGTCACGTCGAACTTTATGGCGCTTGCACTTTCAATACCAAAGGTTCCCCATAGCAATAGATGCTTTTCGGGAATTTCAATTTGAGCCCTTTCAGGAGTAAAATCAAAAATCATTTTGGGAAGCTTTGCGTCCTTTTCTATTATTTCATTTATTTTTTCTTCGGTAATAGAGCCCTTTACAGACAGGAAGTCAAAGCGCAGATTAAAATCCTCCAACGAAAGATCCGCCTCGCGAACGATTCTGGAAAACTCTTTTGATAGTCCCGAAAACAGTACCTTGATTTCGCCCCACAATGCATCTATTTGATTCAGCTGATCCTGATAATGCTCTCTTTCATCCCTGAGAGAATCCAGATAAGCTTCCTGCTCCTGCTTTAATTGCAGTTTTTGGGCCAGCGCGTCTTGGAGCTCCAGCCCCTTATTTTCCAGCAAGGTCTTATTGGATTCCAGAGCTTCTCTTTCGGATATCAATTTGCTTTTTTCTTCTTCAATGGAATCCAGGAGCTCTTCCGTGTTATGGGAAAGATCCCTGATGACATTGAGCCGCTTTAAAAAATCAGTCAGGTCATCGGCACTCAATAATGTCTCCAGAAATGATGCCGGACCATTTTTCTGATAAGCTGCTAAAACCTGCTTTAAAATCTCCAGCTGTAAATCGTAACTTTTCTGACGCTCTTTAATGGCGCCTTCCATTTTCGAGATTTCATTCTGAAGCCCTGCCGCTTCCCGGTCCAACTCCTCTTGCTTCCTGCCCATCTCCTCAATTTCCTGAGAAAGAATAAAAAGTTCTTCAAGTACCGCTTTTTCCTCCGATGAGATACCCGCAAGGGTTTCCTGGGAAGCAGGGACTGTATCTGCCTGTCCCGCCGCCGCAACCATAAACATAAAAGATATGCAAAATATTAATATCAAAGCAATGCCGGACCTTTTAAGCTTTATCATGACTCACCTCAACCGGAATAGTTTTCCTATATATTATAACATGTCCGCATGGACATGTTTCAATATTCTCGGGTACCCGTTCAAAATCTTCAATCCATAATTAAGCGCCATGAGTGATGTTTTGTGCGCCCTCAATAAAATCCGTCCTGGATTTTATTCGGTAGCTCCGCAATCCTGCTCCGCTTACGCACTAAAACATCACTCTGCCGCTT
>ENA-UOOK01005458-UOOK01005458.1-fermentation-metagenome-genome-assembly--contig:-NODE-5458-length-12763-cov-4.567674_pt1 | contig 12763 bp, 10 predicted proteins | sample MGYA00245777_ERZ724023 | MGnify/ENA primary metagenome ERZ724023 (study PRJEB28704, sample SAMN03018312) | fermentation metagenome | biome: anthropogenic terrestrial biome; feature: soil; material... | reverse complement strand
AAAACCTACAAACGTGGGGTTCAACGTAGTAAATGATATCAACGGTAATGGTGGCAACTGTTTTTCAATTACAGGATGTCTGCCATTTTTAATATCAATTATGTCAGAGCCGTTGATTTGCGGGCGGATATACATATTTGATTCCGATACCTTTGCAAATGAAAGTAAACAATCCGCTTGTGCTATTATATTTGCATTTATTTGGATGATAGGAATATACTCTATAAGACTAGCTACTAATGAATTGTATAACTGTGTTTCAAGTGCTAATATTCTTTCTTCTGCGCCTAAAATCTTTTCTTCGTATTCCTTTAACTCTTCTGTTATATATCGTTCGGCATTTACCAATGTTTGTTTTCTAATCCAATCTTCCGGAACTTTATCTTTATGAGTATGTCTAACTTCAATATAATAACCAAAAACATTATTGAATCCAATTTTTAAAGAAGGTATGCCGGTCCGTTCACTTTCTTTTTGTTGTAATTTCGACAAATAATTTTTGCCTGAATGTGAAATATCCCTGAGTTCGTCTAGTTCTGAGTTGACACCATTACAAATATATCCTCCTTTATTTGTTGTAGCAGGTGGATCGGGAGTTATTTCTTTTTCAATTCTGTTTCTAATAAGAGGGCAGGGATTCAGCTTTTCGCTCATCTCTTTTAAACTCGTATTATCAGATTGAAAAAAAGCCTCTTTTATTGGTTCAATAGCTGTTAACGCATTTTTAAGCTGAACGATTTCGCGGGGATTAATTCTTCCTACAGCAGCTTTTGATATCAACCTCTCCAGATCACCGATTTGAGAAAGTTGTTCGATAAGCAGATGTTTTAAGTCTGGATTTCGGAAAAAGTTTTCAACAACATCCTGTCTATTTTGTATTGCTTTTATATCTTTTAATGGAAATACTAACCATCTGCGAAGTAATCTTGATCCCATTGGGGATTCTGTTTTATCGATAATTTCAAGTAAACTCTTTCCACCCTCATTCATTGGTGCAAGCAATTCCAGGCTGCGAACCGTGAACTTATCTAAACGCACGAATCTTTCTTCTTCAATTCTTACCAAAGAAATGATATGATTGAGTTGATTATGTTGTGTAATGTCGAGATAGTGAAGAATAGCTCCAGATGCAATAATCCCTTGAGTCAGATTTTCGATCCCGAATCCTTTTAGGTTTTTTGTGTTGAAATGATTTAAAAGTCTACTTTTTGCGGTATCTTCCGTAAATATCCAGTCTTCCAGCTCGAAAAGAAAATAATTAAAGCCAAAGTTTTCCTTGAAATTCTTTTTGCTTCCTCGTTCAATTAAAATTTCCTTAGGGGAAAAGTTAGAAAGTAGCTTATCAACCTCGTCTCTATTCCCTTCAGTTGTTAAAAACTCGCCAGTTGATATATCAAGAAATGAAATACCGAAAACCTTGTTATTGGGTGTATGTATTGCGCAAAGAAAATTGTTTTCTTTGTGATTCAGCATATTGTCATCTATGGAAATTCCAGGAGTAACAACTTCTGTTATTCCTCTTTTGACAAGGGTCTTTGTCGTTTTTGGATCTTCAAGCTGATCGCAAATAGCCACTCGTTTCCCAGCTCTTACAAGTTTAGGCAAATAGGTATCCAGTGCATGATGTGGAAAACCAGCCATTTCAACAGCGTTAGGTGTTGTGCTTGATCTTCGCGTCAGGGTAATGCCGAGTATATCTGCCGCTTCTGCTGCGTCGTCAGCGTATGTTTCATAAAAATCACCTACACGAAACAAAAGAATAGCATCGGGATGCTGTTCTTTTATCTCGTAGAACTGTTTCATCATTGGGGTTTCTACTTGTTTTTTACTCACAAGAATTTATTTTTGGAGAACAAAGATAATAAAAAATGAGAAGAGTAAATGAACTGTCTTCTATCAATTCATTTAGATTATTCTTTTTCTGAAAGTACTCGGCGAAGTTCTTTTACTCCTTCAGATGCTCCCAATTTAATAATATTAATGTTTCTTCTGTTAGTTTTGACCTCTTTTGGATCAATCAGATAGACAGGGGTATTTTCATTTACATAATTCAATAAACCAGCTGCAGGATAAACATTCATGGAAGTTCCTATAATTACAAAAATATCGGCTTCATTTGCAATTTTTGCTGCTTTATTTATCATCGGTACAGCTTCTCCAAACCAAACAATGTGTGGGCGAAGTTGAAACCCTTCTTCGCATAAGTCACCTAATTTGATTTCAGGATGTTCGGGTGATAATTCATATATTATTTCAGGATATCTTGTTGAACGAACTTTCATGAGTTCTCCATGCAAATGTATCACATTTTTACTACCAGCGCGTTCATGAAGGTTATCGATATTTTGTGTTATTATATTCATATCGAATTCTTTTTCCATTTCAGCAAGACCTATATGCCCTTGGTTAGGCTTGGTATTAAGTAATTCTTTTCGTCTTTGATTATAAAAATTAATAACAAGTTCAGGATCTGCAGCAAAACCTTCAGGTGTAGCAACTTTCTCTACAGGATATTGTTCCCATAATCCTCCAGAATCTCTGAAAGTTGAAATACCGCTTTCTGCACTCATACCTGCTCCGGTTAATACTGCAATTTTCTTTTTCATTATTTATTATCTCTTAAGCCTCACGGAGTTTTATTATGACAAATATAGTTTTTTATCATTCAAAAAACGAATTATTCACTTTTAAATGCTAATTTTGTATCTTTAATAATCTAAACGGTAAATGTATAAAGGATTTTCGTTTAAAATAAAAAAGGAAAAATGAATAAATTGAGCTATGCATTAGGCATGAATATGGCTGTAAATCTTTTAAACTCTGGTATTAACGATCTTGACACAGAGTCTTTTGTAAAAGGTTTTACTGATACAATGAGTAATACAAAAACTACACTTACTCCAACTGAAGCAAACCAATTGATTGAAGATTATTTTACAAAAAAACAGAATGAAATGCAAAACAAGAATATTGAAGAAGGCAAAGTTTTTTTAGCTGAAAACAAAAAAAGACCAGAGGTATGTGAACTTGAAAGTGGTTTACAATATGAAATTTTAAAAGAAGGTAATGGAAATAAACCAAAGTACACAGATAAAGTCCGTTGCCATTATCATGGAACACTTATAAATGGAACAGTTTTTGATAGTTCAGTTCAGCGTGGACAACCTGCAACATTTGGTGTAAATCAGGTTATTAAAGGATGGGTTGAAGCTCTACAATTAATGAGCGAAGGTTCAATGTGGCGTTTGTTTATCCCCTCTGAATTAGCTTATGGAAAACAAGGAGCAGGAAATATGATTGGACCTAATACAACTTTGATTTTTGATGTAGAGTTATTAGCAATAGTATAAATAAAATAATATATTCATCAAATTAAATTTTTAACTTATAAACAAATGAAAAGAAATTTTTTAAGCGCACTAGGTGCATTAACTGTTAGTGCTTTGTTACTGACTTCTTGTAATGGAGGAGCTTCTGTGCCTAAAGCATCATTGAGTAATTCTACAGATAGTTTATCATACGCTTATGGTGTAAATCTAGCTGATCAGGGAGGATTGATTCAGTTTTTAGAACAATCAGGTGTTTTGCAAAATACCGATGATTTAGAGTATCAATTACAAATGCTTAATGTTGACTCAACTTCTTCACCTGAATTACAGAAACAAAAAGAAGCCATTCAATCAAAAATTGATTCTATTAAAAAAGTGAATGCACCAAAATTAAATGAATTTATTAAAGGTGTTAAACAATCATTGAGTGGTGGTGAAGAAAAGACTCCTTATATTTTAGGATTAAGTATTGGTAATCAAATTAAGACAGGTATGTTACCTCAATTCAATGAGATGGCATTTGCTGCTGATACTACTCAAAAAGTTAATGAAAATCAAATGCTTTCAGGTCTTATTGGTGCATTAAAAGGTGAAGAACTTGCTTTCAATAAAATGGATGCAAATCAATATATGCAAACAAAGATGGAAGCTGCTCAGGCAGAAGCTATGAAAAAGCAAGAAGAAGCTTTGAAAGTTCAATATAAAGATTCAATTGCAGCTGGAGATAAATTCCTTGCAGAAAATGCTAAAAGAGAAGGTGTTGTAACTTTGCCAAGCGGATTGCAATATGAAATAATAAAAGAAGGTCGTGGTCCTGTTCCAACTGAAGCTAATACAGTAAAAGTTAACTATAAAGGAACTTTGATTAACGGTACTGTTTTCGATAGCAGTTATGATAGAAAAGAACCAACTACTTTTGGAGTAACTCAAGTTATTCCCGGATGGACAGAAGCACTTAAATTGATGCCTGTTGGTTCAAAATGGAAAGTCTATATTCCTTATAATTTAGCTTATGGTGGTCAGGATCGTGGTACAATTCCTCCATTCTCTAATTTGATATTTGAAGTTGAATTATTAGAAATAGTAAATCAATAATAAATCCACATATAAAACAAAAACCTCTCCAATTTATTATTTGGAGAGGTTTTGTTTTTTAATAAAGAGAGAATCAAAACAATCCTTCAATAGACAAGTATCGCTCACCTGTATCATAATTAAAAGTGATAAATCGTTTATTACTTGCGAGCTCACCAATCTTTTTAGCAACTGCAGCTAAAGATGCACCTGTAGATATTCCTCCTAAAATACCTTCTTCTTTTGCCAAACGTCGAGCATAATCATAAGCCTCTTCTTTAGTTATTTTGATCACGCTATCAAGAATATTTAGATCAAGTGTATCCGGAATAAACCCTGCACCAATGCCCTGAATAGCATGTGATCCTGATCGACCCTCTGTAATTATTGGAGAATCAGTAGGCTCAACTCCTATAACCTGAATTGATGGAAATGATTCTTTCAATCGTGAACCCACACCCGTGATATGACCGCCAGTACCGATACCAGAAATCAAATAGTCGAATCCTTCAGGAAAGTCATCAATAATTTCCTGTGCTGTTGTTCTAGCATGAATTGCAGGATTTGCTGCATTTTTAAATTGCTGTGGAAGCCATGAGTCAGCTATTGTTTTTTGTAATTCTTCAGCTTTTTCAATTGCCCCTTTCATTCCCTTTTCGCGAGGAGTAAGTACCAGTTCAGCTCCATAAAGGGCAATCAGTCTACGTCTTTCGACAGACATTGATTCGGGCATCACAATGATTACTTTATAGCCTTTTACTGCTCCAACAAAAGATAATCCAACTCCAGTGTTTCCTGATGTTGGTTCTATAATTGTACCACCAGGTTTTAACCAGCCTTTATCTTCAGCATCTTCAATCATTGCCAAAGCAATACGATCTTTGATACTACCAGCAGGATTTTGTTTTTCCATTTTAATCCAAACTTCCTGATCAGGAAACAATTTACTTAAACGAATGTGTGGTGTTTTACCTATAACATCTATAATGCTTTGATATTTCATAATATACTTCTGTTTTACAAATTTATATTGAATTATATACTTTAAATACTAAAATCAATAGGTTGAATAAAATCCTTAACAGTTCTAATTTTTACATCGACAGAATTATAGACAAGAGAGTAGGGGATAACACTTTGTGTTAGCCATGCACCTCCTCCTATAGTAGAATCATGTCCAATTACAGTTTCGCCACCTAAAATGGTAGCATTAGCATAGATTACCACATTATCTTCAACCGTTGGATGACGTTTGACATCTGCAAGTTTTTTTTCGACTAATAATGCTCCTAGTGTAACACCCTGGTAAATTTTCACATTACTACCAATCACTGTAGTCTCTCCAATCACTATGCCTGTACCGTGATCCATAAAAAGTTTATTTCCAATTTTTGCTGCAGGGTGAATATCTATTCCTACTTTTGAATGGACATGTTCGGTAAATAATCTTGGAATAAGTGGAACGCCTAATTGGTACAAAATGTTTGCTAATCTATAGATGCATAAAGCATAGAAACCCGGATAAGTTAAAACAACTTCTTCTAGACTTTTTGCTGCAGGATCGTTATCGAGATAACATTGAGCATCTTCATTTAGTTGTTGTTGAATTATAGGTAATTGTTCAAAAAAAGAAATAAGTGTTTTATTCGCAAATTCTTTATTTGTAATATTACTAATATTCTTAAACAATGTCTTAGCTACTTCTAATAGGTTTTTATGCATTTTTTCCTGATCAGGACTTTCGCATATTGGAAATAGTTGAGCAAAAAGGTTGTCTGCAACTTGTTCCAATTTACATTTATCGATTGGAACGTGAACCGTTTGAGAATTGAACTTATTTACAAGATCAATTATATTCTTATTCATAAAAAGGGAATTTTTGAAATAGATAAATAAATGTTGTTTGAATATAAGAGGATTGTTTATCGCAAATCGAGGAGATCAGCAACAACAGCAACAACAGCAACAACATATATCTAAGATAGAGTTTACCATTTCTTTTTTGTGTTATAACAAAGATAAGTATAAAAAAATAAATATGAACAATAAACAGATTGAATTTATTGAATCTATTTTATGTTTATCCAATAGATACATAACATTTGACTACTTAATATGTTTTATTCTTTTCCTCAAATCTTCACCTAATTCTTTTTTATCTATCATATGTTTCAACGTAGAAATTACAAAAGGATTTTGATTTAGTGTGTCGTTAAAACATTTAAAGTCAATATTTTCCATTTGAATGTATTCGTCAGCAGTTGATCTTGTTTTGTAAGAAAGTGTGAATTCTTTTTTTGCGTCATTGTAAATCATTTCATCTAAACTTAAAACGCTTGCTTCCCATTTATCAATAATAGAAAGAATATCTTGTGCAGTTATTGTTTCAAGTGTTAATTGATAGAATTTCTGTATTTTATCCCATGCCCATGTCCATTCATACTCATAGTAATTTTCGTGCATTGTTTTAAATGCATTATTGATTTCAAGTAGAGTTTTAATTTGACCTTTTTCTATTGCATTTAGCAGAGAATCAATCTCGGTTTGTGGAGCAATTAATCCTGCAAGATCCATCCAATCGCCCAGACCAATGTTCGTTTTTGGCTTAAGTTGTTCTCTAATTTCTTGATTAGATTTAAATAAAGTTTTTTCGAGTTTTTTTATGATAGAATTGCCAAGGAATTTATGGATTGCTATTTTATATAGAGACAATCCTCTTTTTAACGCTCGATTTGTTATAATGCAACTTTGAAATGAATAAATTTCAGAATCTTCGCCTGAATTAGTTTTCAATCCATTTAATATATCAATTCCTGCAAATACTTTTTGTATTGTGAAGGGACTCAGTAAGTTGAAATTTATAAAATCTAGATTTACAACATCCTTTCTGTTATCTCTTTGAGGCCATTTTTTTGCATCTCGAATAGTTCCCACGCTTCTTAAATTAATTCCCGGAGAGATATATGTAGTGTTGTCTTTTTCTATTAGATAAGAATAGGGAAGATTACTTGTATCAGAATGTTTGTAATGTCTACCCATAATAAGTGAAAAAGTCCCAACTTTTGCAGGCCATTGTACATACGAATTACTTGTTGTTTTTGCTCCGCGTTCAACTAAACCGTGGTGAATAGGACCTAATTTATACAAATGATTACTTTGATTTGAACCCGAACCAGCATTCATAAAAGAAAACATACTTGCAATTAATAAGGTCGATTTATGATGCGTAACAGTAAATGGGCCGGCAAAAAGAGCACAAGCTTCACCATTTTCACCCTGACAATTACTAAAGAATAGAGAATCAGATGCAGTATATCCATGTCCTAAAGCACACGCCTGTCCTACAAAACATCTTGTTATGATACTTCCACCATCAATATGAGAACCGGAAGAAATAATAAAGTCTTCCGCTATAACGTTTCTTCCAATATAGACTGGCGCAATTTCATTACTATTTATGCATCCGTTTTTAAGCTTCATTGCACCCGTTATTTTGCAGTGAGAACCTATTTTTACATTTTTAATATAACCAACATTTACTATCTTACAATTGTTGCCAATAATTCCCATATCAGATGATTGTTCTTTGGTGTAAGCATCAATGATAACTTTCATCTGTTCAACTAATTGTGGACGATCTTTGTATAAAGCATAAATATATGCAAAATGTGAAGATAGTTTATCGTTTATATGTACTTCATTTCCACCAGTTTCATTCAGAACATTTACTTCTATTCCATTTCCAAAAGATGTTTTACCATCTACTAAGATTACATCTATGTTTTGTATAAAACTATCATCGCCAATTTGATAGTTTGCTATATAATTCTGAATATTTTCAATTACAACATTATCACCGATGATACAATTATGTATAACGGAATTATTAATGCAGGCATGTTTTTTTAAACCACCGGTTAATAGAAAATTCTTTTCTAATACTCCAATATAAATATCTCCTGAGAATTGAGTGTTTTTAATATAATTAGGAACAAATCGACTTTTAACAAATACTTGTGACCAATTTTCATGTGAACAGTTGTTTAATTCTAGTGCTTTTATTTCCTCGTTACTTAGTGATCGATAATGTGTGCCCATTAATTCTATAGTTATAATTAGAATGATATAAAACTATAAACGAGACTCTTTTAGGGAATCTCGTTTAGATGTATTATTTTGTAGCTAGAGCTTCATAAATTAATCTTTCCAGCTCTTCGGCCAAGTCCGGATTGTCTTTGAGTACTTGTTTTGTAGCATCTCTGCCTTGAGCAAGTTTGGTATCATTATAACTATACCAAGAACCGCTTTTTTTAATTACTCCAAGTTCAGCACCCATATCAACTATTTCTCCAATTTTTGAGATACCTTCACCGTACATAATATCAAATTCTGCTTTACGGAAAGGAGGAGCGACTTTATTTTTAACCACTTTTACACGTGTAGGCTTACCAATCATTTCTTCACCCTCTTTCAAAGGCGATCCATTTCCACGAATATCAAGACGAATAGAAGCATAAAACTTTAGTGCATTACCACCAGTTGTTGTTTCGGGATTACCAAACATGACGCCAATCTTTTCGCGTAACTGATTTATAAATATGCATGTTGTATTTGTTTTGCTTATTGCACCTGTGAGTTTTCTTAAAGCCTGAGACATCAAACGAGCTTGAAGTCCAACATTTGAATCTCCCATATCTCCTTCAATTTCTTTTTTAGGAGTAAGAGCAGCAACAGAGTCAACAACAACAATATCGATTGCTGAAGAGCGAATAAGTTGTTCTGCAATTTCCAATGCTTCCTCACCGCTATTAGGTTGAGATATTAATAGATTATCAATGTCAACACCCAATTTTTCCGCATAAAACCTGTCGAAAGCATGTTCAGCATCAATAAAAGCAGCAACACCACCGGCTTTTTGTGCTTCAGCAATTGCGTGAATAGCTAAAGTTGTTTTACCCGAAGATTCAGGACCATAGATTTCTATAATTCTTCCCTTTGGAATGCCACCAAGTCCTAACGCAATATCTAAACTAAGAGAACCGGTAGGTACAGTCTCTATATTCATATGAGTTGCTGTATCTCCCAATTTCATAACAGAACCTTTACCATATTGTTTCTCTATCTGCGCTAAAGCAGATTCCAATGCTCTCGCCTTATCTTCCTTTATCATATTCTTCTCCTTTTCATTCACGAACTAATGTTCTTATTATTATAATAGCTTATTCTAATCTTTTTGTCAATATACAAACTTTATTTTGTCATAAATAATAGGCATTAAAAATATAGGTAAAAATATACTCGATAGTTCGATGTATATACAAATGAAGCCTGCAAAAAGTCACCTCCTTGAAATAAGGCTTTAGGAATTATGTTCTATAAAGAATAGATTAATCCTGCGAATCCTTGTATTTTTGCAATTTTAAATGGAAATCTTAACTAGATGGTGTCAGATTTTTTAAAAATTATCTTAGATAAAAAATTATCTTAGAAAAGTTAAACTAGAATGTAAGAATAAGGTCATTATATCAGATAATTTCTATACTGTAAATAGGCTTATTATAAATTCAAACAGATAGATTGAACATAGATTGAACATAGATTGAACATAGAGTTTTGTCATTCTGAGAGCAAATTCAGCAAAGCTGAATTATAGCTCGAAGAATCTCGCTTCAAAAAGAGATTCTTCGCCTTTTGGGCTCAGAATGACAGTTTTTGCAACAACTCCACTACCTTCTAAATGCTACTTTCTTTCACTAGAAAATACTCTTATTATCTCTTTTATTCTACTGCAGCTTCTTCTACATTTACTTCAGCAGCTGCTTCATAGCTTTCTAAGATAATCTTTTGAATCTTATCCCTAGTTTCAGAATTGATTGGATGTGCGATGTCGCGGTATTCACCGTCTCCAGCTTTGCGGCTTGGCATTGCTATAAATAATCCCTTTTCACCTTCAATTACTTTAATATCATGAACAACAAATTCATTGTCCATGGTAATTGAAACAACCGCCTTCATTTTTCCTTCTTTGCTTACTTTGCGAACTCGCACGTCAGTAATTTGCATTTTGTAAGTCCCCCTTCTGAGTTTATCTTTGGTTTTTTATAGATAAAATTATTTATCTTAACGAATTTAGGTACCTACAGGAATCTGTAGGATTTTATAAAACATATCTATTATTTTTTCTCATAATTTAAACCTCCTTTTACAATATAGTTTTTCATTAATATAAAATTTTATTACAAAAAAAGGCACTTATCATGCCTTCTAACCAAATATTCCATTTATATATCCTTTTGTCCTATCATCATCAGGATTTTTAAATAATTTTTTAGTTTCTTTATACTCAATTAAGTTACCAAGTAAAAAAAATCCAGTAAAATCAGATATTCTTGCAGCTTGTTGCATGTTGTGTGTCACAATAATAATTGTGTATTTTTCTTTTAATTCTAAAATTAAATCTTCAATCTTTGAAGTAGCGATTGGGTCTAAGGCACTGGTTGGTTCATCTAATAAGATTACTTTTGGTTGCATCGCAATCGCTCTTGCAATACAAAGTCTTTGTTGTTGACCCCCTGATAGTGCTAAAGCTGAATCTTTAAGTCTATCTTTAACCTCTTCATAAATAGCCGCTTGTTCTAAAGCACTTATTACGATTTCATCTAATTGTTTCTTATCTTTAATCCCTTGACATCTAGGCCCATAAGCAACATTATCATAAATACTCATTGGAAATGGATTAGGCTGTTGGAATACCATTCCTACACGAGTCCTTAAAGTAATGGCATCCATATCCTTATAGATATCTACTCCATCCATAGTAATGTTACCGGTTATTTTAACCCCCTCAACTAAATCATTCATTCTGTTAATGGTTTTTAAAAATGTAGATTTACCGCAGCCGGATGGTCCAATAAATGCAGTTATTTGACCTTTATACAATTCCATATTTATATTCTTTAAGGCTTGAAAATTGCCATAAAACAAATTCAAATCCTTTACTGAGAATTTAGTTTCGTCTTTCACCTTGTTTCCTCCTATTAACTTATCCTCAAATCATGTTTACAATCTATTTATAATGTTACATTTTTCATAAACCATGACTAACTGGTACGTTTCTTTAAAATCCTTCTTGTAATAAATTTTGATAGAATATTTAAAGCGATTACTAAGACAATAAGTACAACAGCAATAGAAGATGCTTGCTCTAAATCAGCGGTTTCTTTAATCAGCCAATACATCTTTGTAGTGAGGGTTGCTGCTGCTGCCTCGCTGCCCACTAGAGTTTTAGGAATTTGAGCGATGGTTCCTGCCGTCCATATTAAAGCTGCTGACTCTCCTACAATTCTACCAATACTTAAAATGATAGCTACTAAAATACCAGGCAAAGCACTTGGTATAATTATTTTACTTATTGTTTGTAATTTTGTTGCTCCTAACCCCATGGAAGATTCACGATATGTTCTGGGTACCTCTTTTAAAGTTTCTTCAGTCGTTGAAATAATAGTTGGAAGTAACATAATACTTAATGTAAATGAACCTGCCAATATGGAATAAGACATTTTAAACCCCTGAACAAACACCAGCATACCAAATAAACCGTAGATAATGGAAGGAATTCCTGCTAAGTTCTGTATAGCAAATCTTATTATATTTAAAGTTTTTCCTGGTTTGGCGTATTCATTAAGGTAAATAGCTGCGCAGATTCCAATGGGTGCTGCAATAATTAATGTTAAACCAATAATATAAATGGTAGATACCAACATTGGAACGATACCGCCACCAGGTCTTGTCACTTTCATTTTTATAGGTCCCGTACCCTCATTTAAAGCTAGTTTTGCTTCTTCTAAGGTTATATTTTTAAAGTTTGTACTGCCGGCTTTCCCTATTACATCCCCTTTTTTAAGGGCATAAGGAACTTTTTTAACATTAACGGCATCCTTAACCGGTGAATCGTTATCTATGGATTTAATGACCACTGCTTCATCTTCTAATGCTATAGAAATACCTAATGACTCTACGTAGCCAGCTTCTGTATTGTTACCAGTCACATTGTTTCTATTTACATCAACAACAGTAGTAACATCATCCCACATTCTGGTTAAGAACTTTAAGTTAATGCCAGGTAATCCTTTATATAGAACAAATCCGATAATAACTATAAGAATGGCAACTGTAATAGTGGCAGATAAATATATAAGACCACCTGCAATACCGTCCTTTAATTTCGTATTGCTGTTTTTTATCATAGTAAACTCCCATCTGCGTGCTTTAGCACGCATAAAAATCAGGATGTTGAAAAATTACTTTTAATTTTTCAACTTAACCTCAGTTCTGGCGCTTTAGCGCCCACCTACTTTTTT
>ENA-UOOK01005454-UOOK01005454.1-fermentation-metagenome-genome-assembly--contig:-NODE-5454-length-12765-cov-13.122581_pt1 | contig 12765 bp, 11 predicted proteins | sample MGYA00245777_ERZ724023 | MGnify/ENA primary metagenome ERZ724023 (study PRJEB28704, sample SAMN03018312) | fermentation metagenome | biome: anthropogenic terrestrial biome; feature: soil... | reverse complement strand
CTGCTCCATAAGGACTTAAACGTCCTTGAAAAGGGAGTAAGAATTGGTAGAAAAGTCTTTGGTAATACCATGAAGTACATTAAGATTACCTTGTCTTCTAACTTTGGTAATATTCTTTCAATCATGGTTGCTTCATCCTTTCTGCCATTTTTACCAATGCTACCTTTGCAACTACTTATCCTGGACTTATTGTACGGAACTAGTTGTTTATCACTGCCGTTTGATACGATGTCCGATGAGTACTTAAAGGAGCCAAGGACTTGGTCAACGAAGAAGTTGCCAAAGTTTATGTTCTACTTTGGCCCAACGTCATCGGTATTTGATATCATTACCTTTGTCTTTCTCTTCTTTATCATTTGTCCAAAATTAGTTGGTGGTAGTTTTAATACAATTGGCGTAGGACAAAAGGCCCTCTTCATTGCATTGTTCCACACTGGCTGGTTTATTGAATCACTATGGACACAAGAAATGGTTATTCATGCACTTCGTGATAGACGGCTACCGTTTATTCAACAACATGCATCTACTGCCGTTGTACTTTCTACATTTGGTGCAGGTATTATTGGTACCTTGCTCCCATTTTCAGCATTGGCCAAACCACTTAAATTTGGGCCGATGCCACTGAGCTATATGTGGGTAATTTTGGGAATCCTTATTCTTTATATCTTACTCACCACGGTAGTAAAACGTTTCTATTTAAAGAGTGAAAAATTCTTAATCTAGTATTCCAAGATTGTGAATAATAAAAGAACTTCAAGGTTTATATTTAGACCTTGAAGTTTTTTTTCCTGAATTATCAAAGGCTTTTGCTGAAAATGGTGCTAATTCTAATGGTGTTCAAGTAGTATCTGGTGCAACTAGTTCTACACAAACCATGAAGAACTACATTAATCAATTAGTCCAAGCTTCTCAGGCAGGTAAGGCCGGCACTATCCACATCAACAACAATAAGAAGATGAAGGATGGTACTTACAAGCTTTCAGAGAAGAATTATGATCATGGTTATCGTCAAGTTTATACTTTGATTGTTAAGAATGGTAAAGTTTCTAACTTGAAGTATGATCAAATTAACAAAGATGGTAAGTCTAAGACCAAGGATGCCAACTACGAAAAGCAAATGAAGAAGATCGCTAAGGTTGGTCCTAAGGAATACATTCCTAAATTAAGAAGTGAATTCATGAAGTCCAAGGGCAACACCGAGAAGGTACAAGTAGTATCTGGTGCAACTGATTCTTCTAATCAATTTATTGCTTATGTTGATCAATTAATCAACGCTGCCCAAAAGGGTGATACTAAGCCAATTACTGTTAATAACATTGTTTATAAGCAATGATTTGTGCTTAACATTGGTATAGAAAAGGAGTAGTGAACAGCTACTCTTTTTTATTGAGGAAAATAAAATGAAAAATAAAATCCGTAGAGTAATATCTGCCCTGATATTAGTGTTTGCAATTTTTACTCTGGCTGCTTGTTCTACTCAAAGTAAAAAGCAAGCGGCTCCTAAAACACCTTTGACGACTAAGGCGACCCAGGATACCCAATTTTTAATGGGGACGGTATGTACCATTAAAATTTATAATAAAAATAAGAGTAATGCTTTAGACGATAGTTTTGATCGAATTAAGCAGTTAGCAAATGAAATAACCGTTAATCAGAAAGGCAGTGAAATCGATAAGATAAACAATCATTCTGGTGAAAATCCGGTTAAGGTGACGCCGTCAATTTATCGTTTATGTAAAGACGCGTACTATTATAGTCAAAATTCTGATGGTTCTTATGATATGGCAATTGGTCCGATCACTAGCTTATGGCGGATAGGTTTTCCTGATGCCCATAAACCAAAGCAAAGTCAGATTTCCGCACGTTTGCCACTGGTTAATTATAAAAATGTAGTCTTTAATGATAAGAAGCAGACCGTTTACCTTAAGAAAAAAGGCATGAAGCTGGATTTGGGTGGTATTGCTAAGGGTTTTATTTCTGATGAGGTAAAGAAGGTACTGCAAAAAGATGGTGTTACCAGTGCTATCATTGATTTAGGTGGTAACGTCTACGTTTTAGGCGAATCCCCAACGAATCATAGTAACTGGACAGTTGGTGTCCAAGACCCAAAGCAGAGCCGGGGGACAGCAATCGGTACCGTACCTGAAATGAATACGACGGTTGTAACTTCTGGAATTTATGAGCGTTACCTAAAGGTTGGGAAGACCATTTACAGTCACTTGATGAATCCTAGAACCGGTTATCCTTTCCAAAATAATTTGATGGGGGTTACGATTGTGACCAAGTATTCTACTGATGGGGATGCCTTATCAACTGCTACCTTTGATAAAGGATTGAAGGATGGTTATAAATATATCGAAAGGGAGAAAGATACCGATGCCATCTTTATTACTAAGGATAAAAAAGTTTATGTAACTAGCGGCTTGCGAAAGAAGTTTAAATTATTTTCTGATAGCGGTTATAAATTGGCACATATTTCAGATGTTAAGTAAAACTGATTAATTTAAAAAGAGAATTTAAGGTAGGGATTTTCTAATCTTGCTTCGAATTCTCTTTTTTCATGGTGTATTATATAAGGTACGAATATTCGGAATTTTAAGGAGCATAAAAACAGTATGGCTGATAAAAAAACTTTTTATATTACAACCCCGATTTATTACCCATCTGGTCGTTTAACCATAGGTAATGCTTATACTACGGTTGCGGCTGATTCAATGGCACGCTATAAGCGTGGCCAGGGCTATGACACATTTTTCTTAACCGGGACAGATGAACATGGTCTTAAAATTGAGCAAAAGGCAGAAAAGCAGGGTATTAAGCCTCAGGAATTTGTAGATAAGATGGCTGCTTCTTACAAGAAATTATGGAAGAGCTTAGATATTTCGTACGATAAGTTTATTCGTACAACTGATCCTGAGCACGTTAAGAGTGTGCAAAAGATTTTTGAAAGACTTTTAAAACAGGGTGATATTTACTTAGGTGAATATACCGGTTGGTATTCAGTTGAAGATGAGGAGTACTTTACTGAGTCTCAATTAGCCGAAGTTTATAAGGATGATGACGGTAATGTTATTGGTGGTAAAGCGCCGTCTGGTCATGATGTCCAACTAGTTAAGGAACCATCATACTTCCTTAAGATGAGCAAGTACGCTGATCGATTATTGAAGTATTATAAGGAACACCCTGACTTCATATTGCCGCATTCTCGAGAAAAAGAAATGGTTAATAACTTTATTAAGCCGGGTTTGGAAGATCTTTCCGTTACCCGGACGACTGTTAATTGGGGAATTCCCGTACCAAGTGATCCGAAACACGTTGTTTACGTGTGGATTGATGCTTTATCTAACTATATTACTGCACTTGGTTATGGTACGGATGATGATTCCTTGTTTAAGAAATTCTGGCCGGCTGACGTTCAATTAGTGGGTAAGGAAATCATGCGTTTCCACACGATTTACTGGCCAGTTATGCTGATGGCTTTAGGGTTACCACTTCCTAAACATATTATTGGCCATGGCTGGGTCTTGATGAAGGACGGTAAAATGTCTAAGTCTAAAGGTAATGCCGTTTACCCGGAGACGATCACTAATCGTTATGGTGTTGACGCTTTGCGTTACTATCTAATGCGTGCACTTCCATTTGGTTCAGACGGAATTTTCACACCTGAAGACTTTGTTGAACGAGTTAACTTTGATTTGGCTAACGATCTAGGAAATTTGCTCAATAGAACAGTTTCTATGATTAACCAGTATCAAGATGGGCATGTTGCCGCTGCTCCCGAGAAGCAGGATGAGCTGGGTGCCGATCTAAAGTCTGTAGCTGATCAAGTAATTAAAGACTATAAGAAACAAATGGATACATTGCACTTTTCACAGGCTCTGGATAGCATTTGGAAGTTAATTAGTCGTTCTAACAAATATATTGATGAAACAACGCCTTGGGCTTTAAATAAGGCAGGCAAAAACGATGCTTTATCTAGGGTACTATCTAATTTAGCTGAAAGTTTACGTTTAATTGCCATTCTTATTTCTCCAATTATGACTAGAACACCGGTTAAGATGTTTGAGCAATTAGGTTTGGATTGGGATAGTACCGCTGAAAAGAAGCTTGGATTTGGTGATTTTAGTTGGGATACTACAGTAACGCCTGCTCCTAAACCAATTTTTCCTCGTCTTAAGACAAACGTGGAAGTTAAGTATATTAAAGAAGAAATGGCTAAAGCTAAACCGAAGAAGCAGACTCGAAGTCAGCAAAATCAGGGTAAGCAAATTGGCATTGATGACTTTGATAAAGTTAAGATTCAAGTTGGGAAGATTTTAGCAGTAGAACCGGTTCAAGGTTCAAAGAAATTGTTACAATTCCAGCTTGACTTTGGTAATGGTCAAGAAAAGCAGATTTTAAGCGGTATTCGTAAGTTTTATCCCAATGCTAGTGAGCTGTTAAACAAAAAAGTTTTGGCAGTTACTAATTTGAAGCCTCGTAAGATGCTGGGCCATATTAGTCAGGGAATGCTTTTGTCTAGTGAAAAAGGCGGGGCAGTTAAATTGGCTATTGTTGGTGATGAACATGAAATTGGGGCTGAATTAGGTTAATGAAGATTATTGATAACCACACTCATTTAAACGATGCACCTTTCCGCGGTAAGGAAGAATATTATTTGGAACGTGCGCAAAAATTAGGTGTCACAAAGATTATTTGTGCGGGCCAAGATCCAGAATTTAATGAGCGTGCGATCGATTTGGCGCAACGTTTCGATAATGTTTATGCCATGGTCGGTTTTTGTCCTGACGTGGCAAAGGATTATAATCAGAAAACTGAAGATTTGTTGACAGAACAATTACAGTCTTCAAATGTGGTTGCTTTAGGTGAAATTGGTTTGGACTATTATTGGGATAAATCGCCCAGAGATGTTCAACGGAAAGTTTTTGCTGAGCAGATTGAGTTAGCGCATAAACTGCATCTTCCTGTTGATATTCACACACGGGATGCTTTTGCTGATTGCTATGATATTTTAAAACACAGTAACCTGGAATATGGTGCTATTTTACACAGTTTTAATGGTAATGTGGATTGGCTAAATAAGTTTCTTGATCTAAACGTTTATATTTCTTATTCAGGAGTTGTTTCTTTTACTAAGGCAACAGATGTCCATGAATCTGCAATTAATACCCCAATGGACCGAATTCTAGTCGAAACTGACGCTCCGTACCTTACTCCCAAACCATACCGTGGCCATCAAAATGAACCGGGTTATGCCCGTTACGTTGCTGAAGCAATCGCAAAATTAAAAAATATATCACTTGAAGAGGTTGCGAACGCAACTTATGCGAATACTGTGAGAGCTTATGGCCTTAAATAAGAAAAAATTTAATGCAGTTGTTGTAGTTGAGGGAAAAGATGATACGATTCGCTTGAAGCAGTTTTTTCCTGGAATTGAGACGATTGAAACAAATGGTTCTGCAGTTTCCAAAGAATTTTTGACAGAATTGAAAAAATTGTCCCAAAAAAGAGAAATTATTATCTTTACAGATCCAGATTTCAACGGGGAACGAATTCGTAGGATAGTTTCAAAGGCGATTCCGGCAGCTAAGCAGGCTTTTATTACCCGAAAAGAGGGCGAACCCCTTAAGAGCGGTAATTCTTTAGGTGTTGAACATGCTTCTAAAGAAGCGTTGGTGCGTGCCTTAAACGATTTGCATGAAGTTAAATCTGAAAAAAGTGATCTGACCAAACGAGCTTATTCTGAATTGGGCCTTGCTTCGGGGACAGGTTCACGTAAACTGCGGGAACAAGTTGGAATTGCGTTAGGTGTTGGTTATGCTAATTCTAAGCAATTTTATAAGCGGCTTCATACTTTTGGTATATCGCTGGCCGAATTGCAAGAAGCAGTAAAGAAAGTAGAGGCAAAAAATGAATAGTGATATTCCAATTGGATCACCCTTAAGGACCGAAGCTATTATTAACCGCTATTTTATCCATGCTAAAAGGAAGTTGGGACAGAACTTTTTAGTGGATCATGATGCAATTATGGGGATTGTACATGCGGCTAATATTAAACCGGGAGACCAAGTAATTGAAATTGGTCCTGGAATTGGTTCTTTAACAGAACAACTGCTCTTAGCCGGAGCTAAAGTCTTTGCTTATGAAGTCGATGATAGTTTGCCGGAAATTCTTAGAAATGAACTGCCAAGTAAAATCAATGGGGAACCGCTGAATAAACGCTTTAAATTGCTTTTGAAAGATGTTTTAAAAGCTAACTTTAAAGATGATCTTGCTGGCTTCTTTGACTTTACTCGACCCATTAAAGTTGCTGCTAATTTGCCTTATTACATTACCACGCCGATTATTTTTGCATTAAATCAAGCAGATTTGCAATTTGCTAATGTGACACTAATGATGCAGAAAGAAGTTGCCGATCGTTTGCAGGCTAAGCCTGGTAATAAGGAATACGGCCCGTTAACAATTGCGGTTCAAATTGAGATGAATGTTAACCTTGCTTTTACCGTTAAGAATAGGTCGTTTATACCGCGACCGCGAGTAGATTCCAGTGTGGTTGTTTTAACCCCTCTTAAAAATAAGCCAGATGTTGGCGATATTAAACACTTTAACTGGGTGGTTAAAATGTGTTTTGCTCAAAGACGTAAAACATTGAATAATAATTTAAAAAGTTTACTTCCAGATAAAGATAAGAGGGAGCAGTTAATTACCTCATTAAATGTTGATCCCCGCGTTCGTCCAGAAGAATTAACTATTTCACAATTTATACAAATTGCACGCGCCATTCCTTCACAGCGTTAAAATTTGCAAATTTTTGCTTTTGTGAAAAAGTTGATTTAATAGCACTTGTATGTTAAAATACTCCTTAAAGGAGTTGTTATTAGTGCCGACATCAATTAATACCATTAAAGAAAAATTAGATTCACATTTAGGTGATACGTTAACAGTCGTAGCACAAGCAGGGCGTAAGAAAGTTACAAGAAGACGGGGAGTATTAAAAGAAACCTTTCCAGCTGTTTTTGTGGTTGATTTGGATCAAGATCAAAACAATTTCAAACACGTTTCTTACAGTTACACTGATTTGTTAACCAAGACTATTACATTAAAATTTGATGATGGGGCTGAAAATGCTCAAGCTTAATTAAATAAAAAGTATTTTGGCGCTGACATTTTTTGAAAATGTTGGTGCCTTTTTTGTTCCTTAGAGTATATTATTAACAGATAAAAAAACAAACATTTAGAAAGGGGAAAATATGAAACGTTCAGAAAGATTGGTTGATATGACCAAATATTTAATGGAACGTCCGCACACTTTAATCTCGTTACCTTTTTTTGTTAAACGTTATGGTGCAGCTAAATCTTCAATTTCTGAAGATCTAGCAATTTTAAAACATACACTTGCTGCTAATCAGGATGGAATTTTAGAAACCGTCGCTGGTGCAGCCGGTGGTGTTCGTTATGTTCCGTATTTGGGAAAGAACCACGTTAAGAGATACTTGACTGATCTGTCATCACGGATTGAAGATTCACAGCGAATCCTGGCAGGTGGTTTTGTTTACCTTTCAGATATTTTAGATGATCCACAGGACTTACGTCAGATTGGTAAACTAATTGCAACTCGGTATGCCTATTCCAAAATTGATGTGGTTATGACTGTTGAAACTAAGGGCATATCTTTGGCTCAGGCAGTTGCACGCTATTTAAATGTGCCTTTTGTTATTGCAAGAAAACAATCAAAGGTAACTGAAGGAGCAACTGTTTCAGTTAACTATATTTCTTCTTCAATCGATCGTGTTTCTAAGATGGAACTTCCTACCCGTGCTTTGAAAAATAATTCGAATGTTTTAATCGTTGATGATTTTATGAAGGCAGGAGGCACTCTGACTGGAATGGAGGAATTAACCAAGGAATTCAATAGTAATGTTGCCGGTACTTGTGTCCTCTGTGAAGCAGATTTTGATAAAAATAAATTAATTGAGGGTTATCTCTCACTTGTAAAGATTAGTAGAATTGATACCACCAAGAGAATTATTTTGGCTGAACCGGGCAACTTCGTAGCACATACAGATTTCAGCCGTTTTCAATAGCGTTAAATGTTATACTAGAACTTAGTTTTAAAAATAAATAAGAGGTTGAAATTAATGAAAAAATTTGTAGTTATCCTTGCCGCTGGCAAAGGTACACGTATGAAATCGAAGTTGTATAAAGTTTTACACAAGGTTTGTGGTAAGACGATGGTTGAGCACGTTGTTGACGCAGCTCAAGGCGTTAAACCAGATAAAATTATTACCGTTGTTGGTAGCGGTGCCGGTAAGGTAGAAAAAGTTTTAAGCGGTAAATCAGAATTTGCTTTTCAGGAAAAACAATTGGGAACAGGTGACGCCGTTTTAACTACTAAAGATATTTTGGGTGATAAAGATGGTGCAACCTTAGTTATTACTGGTGATACCCCATTATTTACTACTGAGACTTTTCAAAATTTATTTGCTTACCACGCTAAAAAGGGTAATGCGGCCACTGTTCTTACGGCAGAGGCACCTGACCCACATGGTTATGGCCGAATCATTCGGGATGAGCAAGGTAATGTTTTACGAATCGTTGAGCAAAAAGATGGTAAGCCAGAAGAATTAGAAATTAAAGAAATTAATACTGGTGTCTTCTGTTTTGATAATAAGAAGCTCTTCGAGGCATTGAAACACGTTGATAATGACAATGCACAGGGTGAATATTATTTAACTGATGTTTTGGAGATCTTACGTAATAAAGGTGAACGGGTTGGTGCATACAAAATGCCTGATTTTAGTGAAAGCCTTGGGGTAAATGATCGAATTGCTTTGGCTCAAGCCACTAAAATTATGCAGAAGCGGATTAATAGAAATCATATGTGTGATGGCGTTTCTTTCGTTGATCCCACTACGGCATATATTGATTCTGACGTTAAGATCGGTAATGATACCGTAATTGAAGGTAACGTTGTAATTGAAGGTAATACTGAAATTGGTAGTGATTGTCATATTACTAGCGGTTCCCGGATTGTTGATTCAAAGATTGGTAATAACGTGACAATCACCTCTTCAACTTTACAAGAGGCAGAAATGGATGACGATACTGATATTGGTCCTAATTCGCACCTTCGTCCTAATGCCGTTATTAGGAAGGGTGCCCACGTCGGTAACTTTGTCGAGATTAAGAATTCTGAAATTGGTGAAAATACCAAAGTAGGACATTTGACTTATGTAGGGGATGCAACCTTAGGTAAGGACATTAACGTTGGCTGTGGGACAATTTTCTCCAATTACGATGGAGTTAAAAAGTTTCATACTAATGTTGGTGATCACTCCTTTGTTGGGGCCGGTGTCACTTTGATTGCTCCGATTAATGTTGCTGATCATTCTTTTATTGCCGCCGATTCAACTATTACCAAAGACGTTGGCAAGTATGATATGGCTATTGCCCGTGGACGACAAACTAATAAGCCGGATTATTGGCATAAATTGCCATTGTCTCACGATAAAGATTGGCAATAAAGAAAAAAGTTCTAGACTAAGGCTAGAACTTTTTTAATAGAATTGATAGACAATCTTAATGCTTTAGCAAAAAAGGGAAGCATTAAGAAACATTAATTTAACAGCTTCTTAATTACGGCAAATGCCTTTTTGTTTTACAATAAAAAGTAAATGAAGTTTAGATTTTATGTGAGGTCGAGATAAATGAAATTAAGTCATAAGTTAATTATGGTATCAGCTGCAGCATTAATGGGTGTGAGCCCATTATTGAGTGCTGCCCAAGGTGCAAATCCTATTGCTCAAGCAGCATCAAAAAGCTCAAGCAAGGGCACCATTAAGCTGAGCGGTAATGCTTACGTTTATGACAAAAACGGTAAGAGAGATAAAAATTACATGGGTGGCGGCAAGAATGCTGTTATTGCTAAGGGTGTAACTCTTAATTACACCGGTAAAACGGTCATGATTGACAATACAGAATATTATCCTATTGGCAATAATGCCTATGTAAAAGCTGCTAATGTAGGTTATAAAGATGGTAAGCCTGTAAGTTCTACCACAAAAACTCCTGCTAAAAAGCCAGCTGCAACTACCACTAATAAACCTACTGATAGTAAGACAACTCCTAAGAAGTCAGACCCTAAAGTTAAAAAGTCAACCGCTAAGAAGACTACGGTTACTTTGAAGCATAACGCATATATTTATGATAGTAAGAGCAAGACCAACAAGAAACTTGTTAAGAAGGGTCAAACCTTTACCGTAGATCAACTTACTGATATTGGCGGTAAGCTTTTTTACCGAATTAAAGGGCAGAAGAATCAATTTATTAAGAATGCTAATGTTGGCACAGTAAATGGTCCTAAAATAACGCCAGCTACCAAGCCGACAACTGTTACTTTGACACACAATGCTTATATTTATAATGGATTTGGTGGTACTAAAAAGAAGGTCATTAAGAAGGGTAAAACTATTATTGTAGACCGACTTATGTATATTGATACTACACTTTATTACAAAGTTGGTGGTCAAAAGAATCAATTCATTAAAATGGCTAACACTACTAAAGAAACTGGTCCTGATTTAAAGCCAAGTAACCATAAGCCGGTACCCGACACTATGACCGTTATTACACTAAATCACAATGCTTATGTTTATGATGGCAATGGTAAATCAGATAAGGTTTTGCTCAAGAAAGGTCAAAGGATCACTGTAGATCAACTTAAGTATATTGGTTCTAAACTTTACTACAGAATTGCTGATAAGAATTATCCTGGTGATGATCAGTGGGTTAAGAAGGCTAACGTTGGCATAATCGAAGGTAAACAATTAAAGCCAGATAATAGTATGCCAATTAATAATATGCCTTCAGCTACTATTACTGTTGGTAATGATACTTATGTTTACAACAGCAGGGGAGAAAAGCAAACTACGATGCCATTTACTGCGGGTCATACTGCTCGTGTAAGTGAAATGAAGTATATTTGGATTCCTGATGAAAATAAGGCTGATTTGTTCTATAAATTAGCTAGTGATAAAGATGGTTATGTCAAGGCTTCTGATGTAAGTGGCATAACTGGAGATTCATTAAGTCCAGTTAATACTGAACAAGAAGCTAAGGATGATACGGTTATTGCAACTAAGTCTGATAAGCAAGATTTACAAGCTGAACTTGATAAGGAAAATGATATTAAAAGTAGTGATGCCTACAAGTTTGCGAGTGAATCTTTAAGAGATACTTATGATTCAGATGCAGATGCCGCTGATGAGGTAAATAGTTCTTCTGTTTCATCAGTAGCTGAAGTTAAGAATGCAACTCAGAATCTAGAAGATGCTGCAAAAGCACTAGATGGTGCAAGTCCTACTTCTAATAACTAATAAATAATTTTTAAATCTTTAGACATTCAACGGGTGTAATTATGTTGAATGTCTTTTTTTGTATCTTTTATTGCAGTATAATTACATTTGTAACGAAAATGAAATATTTGGAGATGCTTTATATGAAATTAAGTCGAAAGTTATTAATGGTATCTGCAGCTGCTTTGCTAAGTATAAGTCCAGTGGTAGCAGCTTCGATACCAAGTTCAAATGTTCAAGCTGCGGCTAGTAAAAATGCTACGACTACTGTCCTACTTAAGCGCAATGCTTATATTTATAATTCGAAAGGTAAGACGAACAAAAAAGCTATTAAAAAAGGTAGAAGTATTAATGTAAATCAACTTAAGGCCATTGGAACCAAGCTGTTTTATAGAATTAATAATCGTAAGCAATATGTTAAGGCCGCTAATGTAGGCAAATTAACGGGTAGAAAATTAAAACTGGTAAATAAATTACCAGGTGACGAAGGACTGTTTAATGTTCCAAAAGATATGCAGGGGACATGGTATTATATTGATTCTTATACTAAGAAGCCTGAGAAATTAGTGATTGGGCAAAATGTGATTAATAACAAAGGTTATAAACCTGAACTGCATGTCATGAATAAACACTTCGGTGATAAGACAAACTTAACTAAGTGGTCACGGGCTTATCGTGATGCAAGTAGAGACTGGAGCGATACTTCTCTTACCAAGGTTCGTGGAATAAATTATGTTCAGGTAATTAAGTGGGGTGCAGTAGGTGGAGATGGTCTATCATACGGTCTGCATAAAGAAGCTGGTCAACCAGTAATTGTAATCGGTACTGGTGCTAAGACCTGGACGCAAGCCGTTGCCTGGAAGACACCTGAATTAGCTAAAGAAAATTCTGGCAAACATTTTAAGGATTTAGATTATTAAATTTAAATTACTTATATAAAAAATCCATTAAGGAATTTTCCTTTAATGGATTTTGTGTTTTATTTAATTTCTAATTTTTAGTTTGCAACGAAGGTATTAGGCTTAATATGTTGCAAAATATCGTAACCTACAGCTTTAACATCTTTTTCATTGTCATCGGTTTGGTTAAGAAACATAATTAAACCATTTTTGTTATCTGTTGTTAATTGATACCAGTTGCCAAAATGGGTACCTCTTAAATTACCGTAGGCAGACTTAATGTTGTCGTTATTATCTAGATAAGTTCCAGCTGCGTAATTATTAACCCTACTCTTTACATGAGTCATATAGTTAAAGTCATCTTTGTCCAAAATTGTGCCATCGGTCAAAGCAACTTGAATTTTGTAGTAATCCATTGGGGTAGTAAACATGTTACCGGCACCTGGAATTTGTGAAGCAAGTGTAGATGGTACGTAAACAGCATTTTGATAGTTCTTGCCGGTTTGGTAATC
>ENA-UOOK01005453-UOOK01005453.1-fermentation-metagenome-genome-assembly--contig:-NODE-5453-length-12770-cov-7.063704_pt1 | contig 12770 bp, 8 predicted proteins | sample MGYA00245777_ERZ724023 | MGnify/ENA primary metagenome ERZ724023 (study PRJEB28704, sample SAMN03018312) | fermentation metagenome | biome: anthropogenic terrestrial biome; feature: soil; material... | reverse complement strand
TGAATATATATAAGGTCCTATTCATATCAAAATCTTAAAATGACTTATGACACTCATATCAAAGAATGAAAGACAAATCATTTTGAACGCTCTATTGTACTTCACATGCCTTCATACCATTTTGAACATATTCATTGGACATAAATAGATCCCAGATAAAGCCGTCCTGGTAGTTTGCTAATTGCATAAGGGTGATGCCTTTGTCAATTCCAAGGTAGCATTTGGTAACGTGCCCATTGGTACCGATATCAAGGTTATAGGATTCATAAAAGCCGTAGGGACCCCAGGTTTCCGGATAGTTGATGTAATAGTTCAGCATCGCATCCTGGGAGAATTCCGGAGTGAAGGGCATACTGGCAATTGCTCCGTATAAGGCGATCGTTCCGTCGTTGGCGCCAAGCGGCTTTCCCTGGGGCATCCCGTTTGGTTCTGCACCATAGAGGCCGTTGTAACCTTTTTTGCCCAGGCAAGCCGTAAGCCCCCAGGAGTTTTCCCGGTAGGTTTTCGATTCATCTTTGTGATCGATCGAAAACTGTCTGGAAGCAAGGGCGGCCTGAACGGAATTTTCGAACCAGTCCACACCGGTTCTGTCAGTCTTGTCTCTAAAATCGATATAGGCATGGCTGAACTGATAGGCAAATAGGGAGTTCGACCAGGATCTTATATATGTATAGTCTCCATAGACTGCTTTCCAGCGTTGGAATCCATAGAACATTTCCCCGGGTACCGGGTAGGTTGGCGAGCCCGCACCGAGGATATACATCATCAGCTGCTCTGCCGCCACGTCCCATTCTCCTGTTTTTTTCATGGTGCCGTCTTCTTCCGGCTCATAAGCCATATAGAAACGGTTATTGCTTTTTACAATCTGATCCCATTGCACCCGTTCATAGATTTCTTCCGCCACTTCCTTAACTTCTCCGCCAAAGTATTCCCCGGATACGATGGCACCGCATAACAGCAAGGCGGTGTCAATGGTGGATACCTCCACATCATACGGTTCTCCGGTAGACAGGTGATAGAAATGATAGTAAAAGCCATCGATATTCTCCAGCTCATCCCGAACGGTAAGGAGTGTCTTTAAGCTTCTCTCCTTCCCTTCTTCCAAGGTGATATAGCCTTTTTCTACGCCAACAGTATAAGCCGATAAAGCAAATCCGGTACTGGCAATCGAAGCGAAATCCCGGTCGCCGGTATTGCCATCCCGATTTAAACCATACCCCTTAGAATCCGGATCGGTCTGCGTCTCCTTCCAGAAATAATCAAAGGAACCCCGGATCTCCTTTTCAATCAGTTCCTCTGCGGAAACTTCCACAGCTTCAACGGTTGAATCGATGCCCGTATCGGCAGCACCAGCACTCCCGTTGACCGAACCATTACTCCCGGCAGCTGCACCGGTATCCTCATTCGCTGCTTTGCCACTTTCACCGGCAGCATTCTTACTCCCGTTGGCTGCATCGGTATGATCTTCAACCGTCCCACGATTGTTCTCCGGAGCGGAAACCTCCGTCTTTTTCTTGCTACATCCTGCTACAGCCAGGAGGATACATAATAATCCCATTGCGAGTCTTATTTTCTTCAATTTCATTCTCCTTTTTCTGCGAAAGAATCTATAGCTTTTGGAAATTCTGAGTTTTCAAATGTAAGCCTGCCAGTCTCCATCTATTCTCCTGTAATTCCGGATTTGTCAACACTCTCTACAAATTGCTTTTGTAAAATTGAATAAAAGATTAGAAGCGGCACGATGGTCACAAAGTTTGCAGCCATCTTAAAGGGAATATTGACCATAGCGGCATTTGGATCTTTATTGGCCATATTTTCCATTGTACTTAAAACGGAGGCCATCTGGATCGGCAGCGTCTTTGCTTCGCCGATATACAAAGTGGTTAAGTAACTTTCATTCCAATACCATACAACGGAGAAGATCATGGTCAAAATGACCGCCGGTATGGAGAGCGGAATCGCAATGCGTAAAAAGATCTGCAGGGACGATGCTCCGTCGATCTGGGCTGCCTCATCGAGTACTCTTGGTATTGTGTTGAAGAAATTATAAAAAATCAGAATAAATATTGAGCTTTTTAATCCCTGCCCAAAGGCTGCCGGAAGGAAAAAGGACAGCTTGCTTCCGATCAGCCCCAGCTCACTATAGCCAAGGTAGGTTGGAATCATGAGCACCTGGCTGGGTATAACAAAGGAAATTATGACCAGGGCAATATAGAGCTTCTTTAATTTAAAGTCAAACCGGGACAGACCATACCCCATCAGCCCGCAGGATACCACCTGCAAAGCAGCGGAGGTAAAGGTTAACAGGATACTCTGCCCGATGCCTTCGAAGAAATTCATTTTTTCAAAAAGCAGTTTATAATTATCCAGCACAAACCGGCTTGGAATCAGATGCACATAAGGATTAAAGATATCCCCTTTCGGCATAAAGCTCTTTAGAATCATATAGACAATGGGATAGATAAACACAAAGCCAAAGATTAACAGCAGTGCATAGCTGATTAAATTAAAAAGCCTGCCTTTGATCTCTTTTTTGGAGGTCATATGGCGTATCTGTCTTGAAATTTTCATTTTTTTCAACCTTTACGCTTCCTTTCCGTCCCGATTCCCGTAAGAGCAAGGAAAAGGAACATGATCAGGATAATCACAACAAAGTAAATCCAGGAAAGAGCCGAGGAATAACCCAGCCCCTGAAAATCTCCCTGTCCAAACATATTCTTCATAATCAAGGTCACCACTTTGGAGGTGGGGAAGGTGGCAATCAACACGACGGTATACACAATGTTCAAGGTAGTGAATTGCTTCATCGCCGGAAATGTCAGCTTCCAGAAAGCCTGCCAGTTGCTTGCACCATCAATATAAGCAGCCTCGTAGGTAGCCTGATCCAGCTTCTGCAGACCGGATAGATAAATTAATATCTGGACCCCTGAAAACCATAGCACGTAGAATATATTTTTCAGGAGTAATTCAATCACATAATATATTTGATGAAAACCCGAATGATTCATCCATCGGAGGATACTGTTTTCCGTCAGATCAACAATGTCAAAGGCACCGTTTTTCTCAAGGCTGTTCATCAACCCACCGCTTAGTATGATAACCGGAAGGAAATAGATTGCCCGAAAGAAGGTCCGAAACCAGAGCTTTCTGTTTAACAGCATCGCCAGGATCAACGCCAGAATAACGATCAGAGGCGTCAGAATCAGAATATATTTACTGATCTCAAAAATTGCATCCAGAAACTCAAAGTCCAGGGATAACGCATACATCAGATTCCCGGTTCCCAAAAACTTTGTTGAAATCCCATCCGCACTGATTTGAACCTTATGAAAGGCCATATACAAGGAATCGACCAGCGGGAATAGAGTAAAGCTTAGGAACCCAATCAGCCAGGGCAATGTGAAAAGATATCCAAACAACGCTTTCCTTTTCTTCATACTCATTTTTTTCATTGTTTTATCACCTCATAACTGCCTGGAGCTACATGCAAACTGCCGTTTTCATACGCATGATCCGTGTAGTTGACAACGATAGAAACCTGATTGCTGTAGGTTACTTCTACCACGCCGGTTGCCAATACCCGGTGATCGGTTATCGTTTCCCCTGTTACATATTTTAATGCCCCTTCTACAAAGGAGTAGGTTTCTAATATTTCATCCTTCCAATCGGAATACCGGCTGGAAACCAGATACCAGTTTCCCGAATAGAGCAGCTTATCCGGATCTTCATAGGTCAGATCAAAGGACGGGTAGACCCCCCATTCGACCATCTTCAGTTTTCTCACATCCGAATCCCCCAGGGTATTGAGGGTCTGTGAGAATAGATCCATACTGCCGTGATAAACGATAGCCGTAAACGGAACCGAATCGGTTATGTAAGGGAACAAAGAGGTCTCCATCGAGATATTCTTCATACCGGAAGCTCCGGCGAGGACCTGCGGCGATCCCTGATTCTGGTAGACATAAACGTCACCAACCGAAGCCTTTGTACTCTTTACCGTATCCGCGATCTGTTCAAAGGATTCCTCCCTGGTGATGGGGGAATCACCGTAGCTGCTGGCGCCAAGAGGTAATTCCATGGTCACCCCGGATATCTTAAGTTCCGCAAGCTCTTTCGTATCGGCTTCTACATATTTTTCAAAGCCCCGGCTATTTAGCAGGGTACTCTTTACCTTCTTTAGGCCGATCTTATCTTCATAATACAGGTAATTCTTGTTCATCATATAGATCAAATCGGTCTTTGGTTTAATACCCGCATAGCTTTTGTAAGGATGTGCATAGTAACTCATCTCCATGGTGAGAAGATCTCCTCCGGCGCGCATACTTTCCGTGAGATCGGTCAGCTCCGAAAGCCTTCCGATCTTCCATTTTAAGTGGAAACGGTCCTTTGCTTTTACCGTAATGTTATCCTTAAACATACCGGCGGTCGAAACAATGGTACGCTTCACTCCGGATGCTTTTAAATCGGAATGGATATCCTTCAATTGTTCCAGCGTCGTCATCGGTACGATCTTGTTAAAGAAAATTCCCGGCTTGACACTGGACATCAGCACGTCAAGCATTAACGGAACTTTCTCGGAGACGGTATTCTCAGGAAGCATCCCCTTTTCCTTCAACAGATTGCGGTAATGCTTCGCTATCCCTAAGTAATCGGCTTCCTCACCGCCTAATAAATCAATGTTCATCTGAACATCAACCTTGGTGATTGCCTCCTGCATGACTAAGGAGCTGGTCGTTGAATTAACTTTATGCCGGTAAGGCTGCCGGAAGATGAACCGGTTCGTGATATAGTAATAATCCGTACGGACCCCTGCCGGATTCATAATCAGCTCCGCGTTGCAGTCCCCTTTTTCAATATAGACAAACAGTCCGTTATCCTTCACGCCGTGGACAATACCGTATAAGGGATAATTGAGTTTTTTCGGCGACTTTATATAAAACTGGTAATTAAAATTATCATTTAAGCCCGCATCACCACCGTAGTACTTCTTCTGATATCCTGAAATAATATTTTCATAGGTCTCTTGAAAGTTCACTAATGCACCGTCTCCGTCCGGAAGTAAGAAATATCCGTCCTGTGCGCCGGCCTTTGTACTTCCGAGGAAGGGGAAAAAGGTAACGGATACCAGTCTTTTGGGTCTTTCCTTCTTCGCCCCTGTATCCGGTTCATAATCCTGAATATCCTCCGGATTTAACAGAACTTTAATTCCCTGATCGGTCAACAGGACCCGGTATTTTAGCGCAATCCCCGATTCCCCAAAGAGGATGGAGGCTTCAAACCCATTCTCTACTTTGGTTACTGTTGTTTTGGTATTACCGCTCGTTAATAGGGATTCCTGATTTATTTTATAATCCTGGGTTTTCGCATTGATTTCATAGTATTCAATGGTGATCCCGGATTCAAAATAGGCCTTCCAGGTTGCATTCAGCCGCTCTCCCTCATAGCTGTCGAGATTGGAGGACCATAGGTAGCCGGTTTCTTTATTTAAGAGCCGGATTGCCAGGGTTTTCGGTTTTACATACAGGGCGACCCGATCATTTTCGGCTGCCAGTTCAAAATCCGAAGTAACCTGGAATGCCGGATTTGCCTTGCTGTCTTCATAAAGGCTTAAGTAACGGTTGGATTCCAGGGTTGCATCTTCTGTTGTTTTGGCAGCGCAGACGGTAGATGTCAATAACATTACCGCACTGATTAACGCAATTATCTTGAAACGTCTAGCCACGGCTCATTACCTCCTCTACGATTGATTTTATAAAGCCAATAAATTCCTTTCCTAATATGGAGATGACCACCGCAACAACGAAAATCACCATCATAACAAATACGGTCAGCAGCAAATTGACCACGGTTTCTCTTACGGTATAATCATGAATCTCCATGATCATACAGAAGATCAGAATAAAGCACCAGATATAGATAACGGACTCAAGAAACTGGAAGATAAAGATCTCCTGCAGCGTTAATACATTGGATATCACTCCAAGAGGAATTAACAGCAGCACTGCCGGTGTTAAGGATACTGTGAATCCCTTCAGCACCTGTATCAGCTTACCTTCCCCATCTTTGATGGAAGCAACCAGGTAGTTTGAAATCACAAAAAGTCCCATCAGCATGAGAACGTTAACAATATCTTGGATCGGCGTATAGTCTATCAGAGTGACCTTATTGAACAGGAACCCGAAGGTGTAAACCCGCCCTACTTTCAGAATCAGGAAAATTCCAATCAGCGCGGCTGACGTGCCAATAGCAATTGTATTATTAAAGCGGAGCTCATAAAATACATCCCTTGGGTGCTTGATGCAGTAAAGCACATTGCGGATCTGTATCATAACCCTGGTTTTCCCGCATTTTGCTTTCCAGGCATCAAAAGACTTTAGTACTTTCGTATATTTTCGAAGCATTTTCTTTACGAAACCCAGGATGGATAATACGAATACTCCCAGAATAAAGTATCCAACATAATCCAACAAAAACTGTTGCCGGATTTCCCAGAATGCATTGGAATAATTGGTCCGGTCGTTGGATCTCTTAAAATAATCCATGGCAGACGCATAATCCTGCTGCTTATAGTAGCTATGCCCAAGTCCTTTATTGGCGATCGCAATGGAGGAATTACGAACCAGTACCTCTTCCCACAGCTCTTTGCTTTCCATATACCGACCGTCATTATAAAGAACCAGCGCCTCATAGATCAGCTTCATAAAAGGGGTCGGCGTCAATACCTGAACATTGCCCTGCGCATCCCCTATGTAGATCCGGTGCTCTGCATCCACGCCTACAGCAATCGGATTGGTCGTGATCCCCAATTCATTATTGCCGCCTTCGTTTTTGGCGCCGCAGATTCCGATATTGCTGCCGGATTTGTCAAAAAGAAATATCTGTCCATAGGTAGCGGACAGTGCAATCATATTACCGTCTGGGTCAACCGCCACGCTGACAAAGTTTAGATACTTATCCTTCCCGTAGAAATTATTGGGAATAGAATTCGTCAGAAGATTCTTACCCGCAATATTTAATTTCTTCAGCGGTTCCTCCGTATCTCCTTTTGTCGTTGCATAAATAATTCCCTGATCGTCAATGGCGATATTGCTCATGGACTGCGGAACGGATTTTATAAAAAAGTCCAGCATTTCTTCGGAGAAGAATCTCTTCTGCAATTCATGGATCAGGGTACTCTGGGTTAGGTTAGCACCAAAGTAGCCCAGGAATTCCCCTTCTGCGTTAAGCTGAATGATACCGTTTGTAGTTCCTTCACTGACAATATAGAGGTTCCCCTGCTTATCGGCTACGACCTTGGTCGGCTTAAAGGGGGTTGTATTGCCATACAAAGGATCCTCCGGTTTTCCGATACTTTTTAAGAGCTGCCCCGCAGAATCAAAGATATGGATTAAGGCCCTGGAATAATCCACTGCATAGACCTTTCCCTCCGAATCTACGAAGATCCCTTTGACGCTCTTCATTTCATCATCAACGATACTGCGAATATAATTGCCCTTTGTATCAAAGATAAGGATTTCTCCATGCCCTGCATCCGTCCTTGCAACATAGAGAAGATTCTCCTGACTCACATACAGATCCGTAATACCGTTTAAATTATAATCGATCATATAGGCAGGCTCGTACAAGCTTGGTGAATAGCGGTATCCGCCGTCCTTATCCACAACAAAGCTCTCGTAGGGCGCTGCTTTGACCGTCATACTCGGAAATATAAATAAGATTATTGCGGCTAAAATTATCCATCTCTTTTTCATCTATTTAATCCCCGAATATGCTACCGTATCCATGACTTTGCTCTGGAAGAAGATAAATATAATAATGTTGGGTACAAACATGATCAAGGATGCCGCCGCTGCAATACCCTGACCTGCTATGGTATTCCCCGTTGTGGCATTTAATGTATTCAGATAAAATGCCAAGGTCTTCAGTTCCTCATTATTAATATAAATCGAAGAAGTTTCCGTTCCGTTCCAGACTGTCTGAAAAGACAGAATGGCTACGGTTGCCAGAGCCGGTTTGATAATCGGAAGAACGATCTTCCGATAGATCGTGAAATCATTCGCTCCATCGATATATGCCGCTTCTATAAGTGCGTCCGGGATCTGGTCAATGAATTGCTTCACCAAAAATAATCCCACCGGCATGGCTAAAAGCGTAAAGATATGTGCCCAGATGGTATCGATCAGACCGAGCTTTTCAACGACCAGATACTTCGGAATTGCCACGGATGCCGGAACGAACATCAGTGCCAACTGGTTTACCTCAAACCAGAATTTCTTTCCCGTGAACTTCATCTTGCTTAAGGCAAAGCCTGCCATAGAGCTAAACACAATGGAGAAAAACAGCACCGCAGCAGTCACCAGGAGGCTGTTAAAAACATATCGGGATACCGGTATATCTCCCGTTCCTGCTTCAAATAACTTGGTAAAGTTGCTCAGTGTCGGATTCTTTACCAGGAATCTTGGAGGGAAAAGGAATAATTCATCGATTGGTTTAAAGGCAGTTGTAACTATGTAGACAATGGGCAGCAGCATAAACAGCACAACCGGGAACAGGATGATATAGTACTTTATCTGCTGCTTATGAAAACCTTTTGGATTCATTTTCGTTTTGGCATATGAAGCCATATCCTCACCTCCTAATCTTTCTCAAGGAATAATTTAAATGCGAGCTTTGAGAGCCAGTAGACAAATAGCAGCAGCACAACGGATAATGCCGCTGCGTAACCCATCTCATAACGAATGAAGCCAAAGTCTTCGATATGAGTAACAATCAGCTGTCCGGCATAGCGCGGTGTTGGGTTTTCCCCGGATAACTGTACGCCGATGGTCGATACATTGAAGGTATTCACCACGGACATGACCCCGCCAAAAAGCATCTGGGGCTTCATGCTGGGTATGGTAATATAGAAAATCTCCTGCGTACGATTCCGTATTCCATCGATCGCCGCCGCCTCATAAAGCTGCGGATCCACATTTAAAATTCCCGCCAGCATTGCCAGAAAGCCAATCCCCATACTTCCCCAGATACCTACGATGATCATAATGTTCATAAGATAGTCCGGAGAGGTCAAAAACTGTATCGGCTCCTGGATAAAGCCAAAATTCATCAGTATACTGTTGACATAACCGAAGGCATCCCCGCTGAATACGGTTTTCCATATGACCGTCATTACAACACCCGAGGTTAACGAAGGGGTATATAAGATAATGGCTAATATGGTTCTCGGAACATATGGCAGCTGCGCCAATATCCATGCAAGGATAAAGGATAAGGCGTATCCTCCCACACCGACAAACAGCGCGAATTTGATCGTATTCGGTATCACATACTGCATAAATTCCCGGTCTTTTGTGAAAAGGTTGATATAATTCGTAATTCCCACAAACTCCGGCGGCTGAATGGAGTTAAAATAGGTGAAGGACAAACCGATTGCTGCGATTACAGGTATCACGATAAAAGTAATAAAAAATATCAAATATCCTGAGAGGAGAAGGTAGGAAGTGATATTCTTTTTTGTTGATTTCTTGAGCTTACTCATCCCTTAACCACCTTTCTACATCTTCCATCGTTGGAACCTGGTACGGCCTAATCATCACGCCATTTTCCATGTATCCAAACTCTTCTAATTTACGGGTAATCTCCCGGTTAGAAACCATCACCGCATCATCGACTGCTGTTCTTACATCGACATCATCAAATACAATCCGGTTCCATGCATTGCTGACTTCTCGTTCGGTAAAATATCCACCGGGAATCTTTGGAGCTTCCTTCACCCACGGAACCTGCTCCATAATTATGCGCAGATCCGCCTCTTCCACCGGCATCCGGCGCAGGGCTTTCAGATTCCCACTGTTCCATAAGTACTCTTTTCCATATATATTTTGGAGCCGCTTTGTATACTGGGTCTGGATCTCTTCCGACAGCCACCATTCTATGAATTCCCAAGCCTTTTCTTTCTTTTGTGACTTTTCAAAGATTGCAACCGCCTGGCTTCCGCCGGTACACCAGCGCTCAATATCACCGTTTTCATTCTTTCTTCCCGGAAGCAGCGCAACCCCCCACCGATTATTGATCTCCGGCGCACCGTTTTTCAATTCGATATAAGTAGAGAAATTGCCGACGCCGATTGGTGTTTCCCCAAAACGGAAGTTATTATAAAAACTCTTTATCTGAATCGGCAAGCCGTAAATCTTATACATTTCCGTCATAAACTTCATTGCCTGCAATCCTTCATCACTGTCGATAGCAGTACCGCTGCCATCCTCCTTATAGATCTCGGCACCAAACTGGGAGTAAAACGGCGCTGTGCACGGCCAGCTCTTAAAAGCGGTTTCCGAGGAAAGAGGAATGTAGAAGTTCATCCCATTCCGCTGCAGTGCGGGCAGCATCAGCAGTACATCGTCCCAGGTACCTGGCACTTCAAACCCAAACTCGTCAAAGATATCTTTTCGATAAAACAGGATGTAAAAGTCCTGTGTCTGAGGAAGTCCATATAATTTATCATCGATGATCATCTGCAGAAGCGACCCTTTTGCCACATTTTCAAGAACTTCATTGATTCCTTCAAAATTTCGCAGATCCGTTAATGACCCACGTACCGCAAGATCATTGACATAAAAGGAATCAATACCAAGGACACCGTCCGGCTGCTTATTTGCCGCATTTGCCAGAGTTAGTTTCCCTTGATCGGTCATCAAAGACAGTTTCACCCGGATACCGGTTTTTTGTGTAAAGTCTTCATCCACCAAGCTCTGCAATACATCGATGTATTGTCTTGTACTCTTTACCCAGATATCAATCGTATTCTCCGGGTCGGATATCATCTTCGGATCCTTTTCAAAGGATTTGACAAATCGATGCGCTCCCTCATAGATGGAATAGAATAAATTCGTATTATCTTTCGGAAGATCATCCGGCGTATTGGTAACGATGATCTGATCCAAAGAAAATTGCTGCAGATTCAGGGTTAATAAGACCTTAGACAGCATCTCAAGAACAGAACTGCTCCCCTGCGATAATATGGACAGCTTTGCCGGGATACGGTTCGGATCCTTCCGCAATTTTTCTAACTGCGTTACGGAAAAACGAATGTTTTGGATCTCTTCGGTCCGTTTTCCCCCGGTGATCGCAAGGAGTTTGGAATCCACCTCGTTCAGGCAATCCTCCCACCGTTTCAAATCGGTTGCCAGATCAGGCAGATATTCTGTCAAATCCCATTCTCTCTTCTTGTCCTGATTATTACCGGTCAGTTTTTTAATACTCATGGACAATTGATTGATCTCATCTACGATGGTTTCAATCTTTGCACACGCCTCATAATAAGCCGCGCCGTTTAGAATAAAGGAGATCTCATGAACTCCCTTATCCAGGTAGACCGGCGTCTTCTGCAATTGATTCGTCAGCTTTTGTGCATATTCAAATCTGGCCTGGCTAAACTCCCGGAACGGAATTTGACCGTCTATTTTAATATCCATAAAGACGGGCGAATTGGATTTCTCCGGCATAAAGCCGCGAACCCCTATGTAATACAGACCGGGCTTTCTAATGTTGATGTAATAGGTTAATTGATCCCCGGAATTTTTAAAGGTCTTTCCATCAATACAATTTAATAAGACCTTGTTCGTTTTGTAAGGATTTAGCAAATAGTTATTTTTATTAATTATGCTAATATCAATGTTATTTTTATAATAAAATTGTTCCGCTTCTAAAAGAAGCTGCTCTCCAATTGAATTTTCACTGTCATTTTCCTTCTCACTCTGGCCGTTACCGGGAATTGCTGCCAGGTAGGCCGCATACTCTACCGGCTCCTGATGCCGGACAAAGCAAATTCTTCCCAGATATAAGCTGCCGGAATCCAGCTTCAAACGAATCTCATTCTCTCCTTCTGCCAGGGATATCGGAAGCGGGGCGGGATTATGGGAAGATAAGCCGTGCTTTAAGGTATCTGCCACAAAAACGTTCATAAGTTCCTGTTCCGGATAAATATGATTGCCTTTTCCATTGGTTTTAAATTGATAGTTTTGATAACGGTATTTCGTCAACAGACGAATATTTTGATAGCTTTCCTCCGTAACACCATTCACTGTCAGGGATAAGGATACTTTTTGAAAATCATCGATGAAAGGCTGGTATACAAGTATCAGGTCATAGGTACCGGCAGCCTCTGCATCTACCTTTAAAACAATTTCATTCTCACCCTTCTTAGATGACCACAAAACCACCGGGTTCTCATAGCCATCCACAGTCAGAACGTTCCTACGGTCTGCCAATTTAAAATCTTCTGCGCTAAAATCATAAACTGCCTCTTCCGGAACCTTTTGCTCGTACATTTCATAGAAAGCTTCATCAAAAGGTTGGCTTATTCCTCCATGCAGCCCTTTGCCATACCAAAAGGCACGGATGCTCCCGAAAATAACGCAGAGAACAGCGACGCAGATGATAACCATAGTAAGCCTTTTTATTTTTCTCATGTTTTCCCTTTCCGCTTTCTGCATACTTGATTTAAGGACCAAAAGCCTTCTTAACAAATCGTCTTCTTCAATTTGCACACATCAAAGAAAAACTTAAGTAATCGGAAACAACATTTTAATGAGCAACTGTTTGAAGTCGTTGGCACTGTACCATTACGTACTTCAATCAAGTGGAAACGTGTTGCGAATGAAATTTGTTTCCGATTACTTATCAATATATAAATTGTGCAAATTGATGAAGTTAGTTTTATAAATCGGCTTTTGACGCTTAAATCATACTTTGCATAAGAATAACAAAGC
>ENA-UOOK01005452-UOOK01005452.1-fermentation-metagenome-genome-assembly--contig:-NODE-5452-length-12771-cov-3.321406_pt1 | contig 12771 bp, 12 predicted proteins | sample MGYA00245777_ERZ724023 | MGnify/ENA primary metagenome ERZ724023 (study PRJEB28704, sample SAMN03018312) | fermentation metagenome | biome: anthropogenic terrestrial biome; feature: soil; material... | reverse complement strand
AAATCGTGAACTTTCATCTTATCAACTCCGGTTAGATAAATATAAAACTGTATAAAAAAGTGAAAATGAATACATCGACCTTCATTATAATAACACAACCGAATGTCTTTGAAAAGAATTAAAGATTGTTAAAAAAGCGACAAACAGAGGGATACAGCGTATGCATTATGTATTAAGTATACATTTTAGGCGGTTCTTCGTCCGTGTGCGGGAAGATAATAAACAGAAAAAAATATTTTTATTTTATTATTTTATTGAAAAGTGGGACAAACCATGTTATAATGTTCACAGAGTTAGGAAATCATACAAAAAGTGTCGACTTTTTATTTAACAATTTGTTAATAATTTATACACTGTCTGTTACCACAACTATTTTTGAATCATTTATACTATGTATTGGCTGGTAAAAATGATTTTGAAAGGAGGCAGAGATTTGAAAAATAGGCAAACCACCCTTGTATGTGTTACGGGTCAGCGTGATTGCGATAGATTAATACGTGCAGGGAAAGAAATTGCTGAAAAATGTTCAACATCTTTGCACGTGCTATGTGTACAGCCAACCTCGGCAGGCTTTGAAACAAACTGTGAGGAACTCGAGTATTTGCGCCAAACTGCACGTAATGCGCAGGCTGAAATGACCGTGTACTTTAATGATGATGCGGCGTTGTTGGCGGTGGGCTTTATAAAACAAATCGGTGCTGTAAATATCGTAACAGGTATGGCAGAAGCACCGGTCAATGGATTTGTTCAAATTATTCATAGGCTGTTGCCAAAAGTTCCGATTTCGATGGTTTCAAAAGACGGAACAATTTATAATATTTGTCCTACAAGTAAAAAACAGCAAAAGATTGCTAAACTGGCAATGCAGCATTAATACGAAATTGATACATACAAAGGGATGCCGGTATTTTCACCGGCATCCAATTTTTAATTGTATGTATTTTAAAATAGATTTAAAATGTTTTACGTTTTACAAGGTATAGTTTAGTTAAGTATATATAGAATATATTATGGAAAGTTTTTGATATTCCATATATTTGCAACGTAATGCTTAAAATTTGTCGTCGTATAGTGAATTTTTAATACTTATTTTCACAATAGGAACGCTCAGTCATAAAAAACTTGCAAAATACCGTAAAAATGTTTATTATAATATGGATATTTTTATTTTTATGATAGGGTGATAATTTGTATAAAGCATGCATTTTTGATTTAGACGGAACACTTGCGAATACGCTTGAATCCATAGCATATTTTGCAAATAGCGCGCTTATTGAATGTGGTTATCAAAGTATTGAAGTTTCAAAATACAAGTATTTGGTAGGAAACGGTGCAAACAGGCTTATGCACAATATGCTTGATACTGTTTGCGGAAAAGGAGGGTATTTAGAAGAAGATATAAATAAACTAAGGAATATTTATGATAAACTGTATGAAAGCAATCCTACTTATATTGTGAAGGATTACAGCGGTATAAAAGAAACGGTTAAAGAACTTAAGAGTATTGGGATAAAAACAGCTGTACTTTCAAACAAGCCCCATAATTGCACTTCTGAAATAATTGATTCTCTTTTTGAGTCCGGCAGTTTTGATGTTTATTACGGACAGCGAAAGAATGTTGCACGCAAACCTTCGCCGCAGGGGGCTCTTTTAATTGCTGAAGAACTTAATGTAAAGCCCGAAAACTGTCTTTATATCGGGGACACAAATACAGACATGAAAACGGGTGCCGCCGCAGGGATGGATACTGTTGGTGTTTTATGGGGATTTCGAGATGAAAAAGAATTAAAGGAAAATAATGCTAAATATATTGTTGAAAGTCCAAAGCAAATATATGATATTGTTGCTTGCAGCATGAGGTGCTAAATGAGTTGGTTTTCAAATTTTTTCAAGACCAATCACAGGCTTGGATTTAGAATCGTTAAAACGGGAATTGCCGCAACTATATGTGTTGTTATATCGGATTTTTTTAATTTGAATCAGCCTTTTTTTATAGTTGTTGCGGCAGTTATGACGATGGGTAAATCAATAGATGCTTCGGTTAAATCAGGCAGAAACAAACTTTTCGGTTTGCTTATCGGTACTGCGATTGGTTACGGTTTAGCTTTGGTTTCTCCCGGCAATGCGGGATTTTGCGGAGTGGGGATTATAATTACACTATACCTTTGCCATTTGTTTAAACTAAATGGAGCAGCTACACTTGCATGTTTTGTTTTTACGGCTATGCTGTTTGGTTTGGGAACTCCGGCAACATGCATTGTAAACAGCTTTATCGGCATTATAATCGCACTTCTCGTAAATTTAATAATTATGCCTCCAAATTATGCCGCTGAAATAAAAAATTCGTGTGAACTGCTGTGCAGTCAGATTGAGCAGTCTGTTAAAGATTGTGAGGATTTTTGTCAGCTGGACACACGTGCAATTGAAGCGACAATCGCAAAGCTCAATTACAATATAAATATGTATATTTCACAGACGAAGTTTTTGCGTTGGAATGACGATGAGGTTTTTAAAACATCGTGTAAAATTTCCACTTATAATATGATATTGGACGAACTAAAAGCTATAGAGGTAATTCGGTTGACTCAAGATACCATTGAGAAAGGAACAGAGCTTTACACCGTTTACAATTATCATTTAAACAGAATGAACCAGCTTTATGAATATGCTTCATCGAAAGACGAGGAAGCTATATAAAAAAACCGCGCTGAAACTTTAAAAACACATAAAAAGCCTTCTATTGCAATAATGTAATAGAAGGCTTTTTTACTTTACAGTCGCCTTTTTCCCATTCCGCACAAGATTGCTTTCGGTTTTTAGTTTGCTCGCTGTGTGGAAGAAGTCAGTGGGTGAGAATCCCAACATTTAATATAGAATCATAATAAACAGATTATTTAATCAACCTTGCGGTTTCTTTCATGACGGCTGACGCAATTTGACCTGCTGAACCAATACTGCTGTCCACGTTTTCAACAACAACAGTAAAAGCAAAGGGCGTTTTTTCGTTTGCTGAAAAGCCGACCATCCAACCGTTTGGCTTTTTATTTTCGCCTACTTCACCTGTGCCGGTTTTGGCACAAACCGAAAGTCCGGGAAATCTGCCGTCACCGTAATAATTAGAGACATTATAGCGCATATAGCCTTTTAGTTTATCTGCAGTTGAAGCGCTTAAAAATGGGTCCTCTGTTTTTGTCTGTGCCTTTTTTGTTGTAACTCCATATGATGTCGAAATTGTATCGACCAAATACGGTTTTACAGCAGTCCCATGGTTAGCGATACTGCCCATCATCAGCATCATGTGATATGGATTGGTTAAGTTTGTATATTGTCCGATACCGGACCATGCAAGTTCGTTTTCCTCTGCATCTTTAACGTCATAAACACTTTTAGCGGTTTTAATGCCGTCTAAATCAAAACTTTTATTAAAGCCAAGGGAATTTGCCGTTTTAGTCATTTTATCCTTGCCGAGTTCCATAGCAAGATTTGCAAATACAATATTACAAGACTTTGCAAGACCGTTCTTAAAGTTTATATTGCCGTGCCTGCCCATACATGTAATTTTATTTCCGTTTACAGTCATGGTTTTATTACAATTGAAGGTACGGCTGTCCAAATCGGGAATGTTTTCTATTGCTGCCGCCGTTGTAACTATTTTAAAAATCGAACCCGGAGTATATGATGAAGAAAGCACATGGTCAAGATATACACCGTTATATTTTCCTGTTTTATCGGTATCCAAATCTTTTGGAGGGTTTGACGGATCAAAATTGGGTGAACTTACCATACATAACATTTCGCCTGTTTTGTAATTATAAACGGCAACTGCACCTTTAGAATTTCCTAACTTCTGCAAAGCATATTTGCACAGCCTGCTGTCAAGGGTAAGTTTAATATCGTTTCCCATTGTCTTTCCAGTAGGAGAAGTAAGTCCTGTAATAAAATTATATCCGGAAAGCTCCGAACGATAGTTATACTGAATACTTGTAGAAATATATCCTTTACCGTCTCCAACGCAGTGTAGCATGGCGCGGCGCGTAGTTTCATCGCTGTTATAAACCCGTTTGCCATTTTCGCTTTTGGCAAGGACTACATTGTTTCTGTCGACAATTTTACCGCTGTTTGCAACAAGGCTGCCACCTGATAAATGTTTGTTAAAAGGCTGCATTGCCCACGTGTTGCCCTCTGTGTACATTCCATATAGAAATACTCCAAGGCCAAAGAAAAATCCCAAGCCGAGAATATATAGAATAAGAGAACGAGAACCTGTGGTTTTCATTGATTTTTCCTCCTTGCGGCATAAGTCCTTTCATCACTTGCTTTTATAAATGCAAGCAGTCCCCAAACCGATACCATACTTGAACCGCCGAGACTTACAAAAGGAAGTGTTACACCAGTTAACGGAAATACGTCAGTTGCGCCGAATACATTAAGGCAGGTTTGAAATAACAGCATACCCCCTGCGGCGCAAGCAGAGATGGAATAGAAAGTTGAACGGCTGAGAACCGCGTCCGAACGAGCGTAAAACATTAAAAATGCAATAGTGAGGACAATTGTAACTGCAAGTAACAGCCCTAATTCTTCGCACACCATGCCAAACATAAGGTCACTTGTTGAGGCGAACACTTTTTTAAGATGCCCGTTTCCTATTCCTACTCCAAATAGTCCGCCGCTTGAAGCATAGCTCAGTACTCTTGTTTGCTGATATCCGCCGGAGTCGTTAACATGCTCCCAAACGTGCCGCCAAGCCCCAAAACGCTCCGCTACATAGGGCTTAAACTTCAAAATCAGAAAAGCACCGAAAGCCGCAACAGAACATATCAGTGCAATTGTACGCACACTTCCTGAACGCATAAATGCGATAATAAGGAATGTTACAAAAAAAACACATGCTGTACCAAAATCCCTCATTAAAAACAGAGCGCCCATGCATATTGCAGAAAATCCGATAAAACCGGTAAGGTTTTTGGCAGTTTGAAGTCTGTCCAAAGTTGAAGCGCCTACAAATATAAATGCTATTTTTATAAATTCGGAGGGTTGTACGCTAATAGGTCCGAGGCTTACCCAGTTTCGAGCACCGTTCTTCTCTTGTGCAAGCAAAATGTTTAAAATGAAAAGGCAGACAGCAAAAATTCCTATTGCGAGCCGCCAATTCATAACTCTGTCTAAATCGCTTAAAAACCATATCATAACGCAAAACAGGATAATTCCACCCGCAAGAGCGCCAATTTGCATATAAGAGTTTTTAATTCCGGTTCCTGATATTATCATAATTCCTATTGAACTTAAAAGGAAGGCTATTGTTTCAAGCTCGAAACTTACTCTGCCGAGTATTTTCATAGAATAAAAATAAAGCCCCCATTCCATTATGAATACAGCACTGAACGGAATAAATGGTTCTTTGCTGAAAGTACCGCCTGCAAAACACGTTTCGATAAGAAGAAGAATTTGAACGAATGTTATACTGACCATTAGACCATACGGTGAAGCCGCATGGCGAGGGGTGTATTTATGCTTTTTAAATTTTCTTGTATCGCTTGTTCTTTTAAGCATGAGCGCGGTGGAACCGACAGCAATGACATCGCCGGGCATAATCTGACGGGAACCCTTTACTTTTGTCCCGTTAACATATGTACCCGACCTTGAATCGGTGTCACTGACAATCCATCCGTTTTCTCTCCTCATCATAACTGCATGGTCACGGCTTACTGTAGAGTCGCTTAAAACAATATCACAGCTTTTGCTTCGGCCAATGGAATTTTCCCAGTAAAGGACAGGAATTGCCTTATGCGTTACCATATCTTCGAGGATGACAACCGGTTCTTCTCGGCGGCGTCCTTTTTTTAAAGATAACAAACATCTGACAATGACTATTATTGATACTAACGGAATGATAATTCTTAATGTAAAGAGTATTATATTTATTGAATTTGTTATAATCGGAAAATTAGGTATCAAAAAAATACCCCCTTTGGGAAATTGATAAGAGGTTGAACTGATTTCAATTAAATATATTATACATTATTTTATAATAAAGTAAACGGAGGGAACAAAGCCGTTCTCTCCGTTTATTAATGTTTTAATTATTTTTCTAAGCCAAGTTCACGCATAAATTTAAAGAGTCCTGCTTCAAAGTTAACTCCGAACCTCGGGTCGGTTCCGATTTCCTTTGTCCGCCGAATACTCCCTGATGTAAAGTCCGCAGCAAGCTGTAATGCAATATTAAGTTTATGACCATTTAACAAGCCTGCCAAAAGTGCGCTTGCAAAAATGTCGCCAGTTCCGTGATAATTTCCGCTTACTTTTTGAGAAAATGCGTAACTTACTTCGTCGATATCTCTGGAATATGCGGCAGCTCCGGTTAAACCTTTGCTAAAATAAACACCGGTAAGAACAACTTTTTTCGGACCGAGTTTGCCTAAACGAACAAGTATATCTTCAACATATTCACGGGTGTACGGACCTTCTTTGTAATCTTCGCCGAGCAGTATAGCGGCTTCGGTAAAATTGGGAACGATAATATCCGCCTTACTGCACAGTCTTGTCATACTTTGTGCCATTTGAGGAGTTATCGTTTTATAAAGTTTCCCAAAATCAGCCATTGCAGGGTCAACAATAATAAAATTATCTTCTGTTTTAAACTCGTCAAAAATATCCGAAACAATTTGGATTTGTTCATACGAACTTAAAAAACCGCTGTAAAGGGCATCAAACTTCAAGCCAAGCTGCTTCCATTGCTTTGCAAAACCCGGCATATCTTCTGTTAAATCACGGTATGTATAACCGGACAGTCCCCCGGTGTGGGACGAGAGTACAGCGGTCGGTATGGCACAAACTTCGATTCCTGCAGCAGACAGGATAGGTAAAGCTACAGTGAGAGAGCATCTGCCAAATCCGGAGATATCTTCAATTGCAGCAATCCTTTTTTGATTAATCATTATATCACCTCATATAGTTAAACTATGATATATGCATTTATATGGGGTGTCAAGATGAAAAATGTAAAATTTCGATATCAATAAAAATTATATTTTTTTAACAATATCGTCAGCCTTCTTAAAAATGCTGTGGTCGGGAATATAGCCCCTAACCATTGAAAGCGGGTATACATTACTGTTTCTTCCGATTATTGTGCCCGGGTTTAAAACAGAATTACACCCAACTTCGACATTGTCGCCGAGCATAGCTCCAAATTTTTTAAGACCTGTTTCAATATTGTTTCCCTCAATGTGTACTTTTACGAGAGTTTTGTCCGATTTTACATTAGAAGTGATAGAGCCTGCGCCCATATGGGATTTGTAGCCTAAAATAGAATCGCCGACATAGTTGTAATGCGGAACTTGAACATTATCAAATAAAATTACATTTTTAAGTTCGGTAGAATTACCTACGACACACCCTGCACCGACAAGAGCGTTGCCGCGGATAAATGCACACTGTCTTACTTCGGTATCAGGCCCGATAATTGCAGGACCGTTAATGTAGGCAGAATCAAATATTTTAGCGGATTTTGCAACCCACACATTTTCACCGCGCTGTTCATATTTATCAGATGAAAGCGTCTTTCCAAGGCTTATAACAAATTCACCGATTTTCGGCAGTACTTCCCAAGGGTAATTTAACTTTTCAAAAAGAGGCGCCGCCTGTGTGTGCGATAAATCATATAAATTCTTTATTAATATACTATCCATGACTGTAGGATCTCCTTTGTACATTGATTTCTATAATATTTATTATAATTATATTTTTATTTTACTGTAAGGTCAACATTAATAGCATTATTTTATGAGCTTTTTTATTTTTAATAAGTCACTTGTATGCAATTTTCTGTCTGATTTATCCGCTTTTAGGTCGTCGGTTATTTTTGCAGCTTCATAAAAAGGGCCGCTTAAAATCTCCTTTTTGTCAGATGATGGCTGAGTAAGATAATCGTACAAAATTCTGTAATCGTTGTTTGTAACTGTACCTAAACCGTCGAGGTCGCCTGCTACAACGGCGGTATAAACAGTTTCAACTTCTTTTTTATTTAGTGTTTTTATAGTCATACCAGTACCGATGTATCCTTGTTTAACCTCTTGATTATTGGTTGATACAACATGAAGCTTTTGCCCCAAACTGTTTTCATCTAAAACGGACTGGAGAGAATCTATCGTGACCGGAGTGTCAAAATAATAATTTTGGGGTGTGAGCGAAGTTTTATCACTGGGTATAAATTCCGGTTCCTTATTTTTTTCGCCGCCTTTTTCGGTATCCGTATTGTCTGTTTCTGAATTGTCGTCATTTTGTTCATCCGGATTATTTTTATCAGGCTCTGAATTAATTTCAGAGGGCTGCGGTGACAGACTGATATTCATGTGTTCCCCGTCAAATATATAAACATTGGGTACTGATATATCGTTAATATCTTGTCCCAAAGGTGCAGTATATATAGTAAGCTTTCCGTCAGTGTCAGAAGTAAATTCCCGCGAAAAATCACACTCAACATCTATAATTTTATTTACAATAAGCCTTCCATTAGATAAGTCTAATCTTCCGATTGTTACACCTTTTGAGGGCTTTGGAAGCTTTCCTATTATATATAAGTAATTTTTACACAGTGAAGTGTTTTCATAAACAAAATTTATAGATGTGCTTTTAAAGGCAGAAGTATAATCAAAATCTCCGTTCTCATCAAGAAGAGCCGCCATACTTTTGTTTATTTTATTTGTGCTTAAAAGTACATATCCACTGTTGGGTCTACGAAAAAATTGATAATCTGTATTATAATAAAATTTTTTATCAATGTTATTGATATCGGGATAGTTTTCAGCATAAGAAGATACGGATATTATTATAGGAAGTAAAATGGAAATACAGACAATAACAAAGAAACGTATTTTTGAATGCGTACTTTTCATTTTTCGACACCTCTCGACTTGATATACTTAATTAGCATTATAAAGTCGGAGAAGAAAAATGGATAGCAATGTGAAATTTTTTCAACAAATAAAAAACAAGGACCGGTTGGCGGTCCTTGTTTTTTTGGGGAGGAGTTGTATTGAAAAGGTCGTGGCAATTCTTGCCACAAATCTTATACTCTAATAAATTAACTTTTCTTTGTTTTCTATGACTTTATTATAATACCCGTAATTTATTGTGTCAATCGATTTAAAAACAATCTCTTTATTGTATAAAACGCAGTATTTTACAACTAAATTTTAGTGATTATTGACTAACAACTTTCGTAAATTATCGTGAAAAATCTAACGAGAATTTACAATTTATTCATTATTTGAGTTTGGTATTTTAGGAAGGGTATCAAAACCTGACTGTAAATCTTTATCACTCGGTATATAGTCTGCCATATTATTTTCCAAATATGCAGTATATGCAGATAAATCGAAATATCCTGTTCCGGTTAAGCCGAAAAGTATGGTTTTTCCTTCTCCGCTTTCTCTACACTTAACAGCTTCATCGATTGCACAGCGGATTGCATGGGAACTTTCGGGTGCGGGGAGTATTGTTTCAAGCTTTGCGAAAAGTACAGCAGCTTCGAATACTTTTGTTTGTTCCTCGCCCCTTGCTTCGTCCAGTAAACCGTCGTCATAAAGCTTCGAAATAATAGGCGACATTCCATGATAACGCAGTCCGCCCGCATGATTGGGGGACGGAATGAAACCGCTTCCGAGGGTGTACATTTTTGCAAGAGGCGTTACTTTACCCGTGTCGCAAAAATCATACGCATAACGACCGCGTGTAAGAGAAGGACAAGACGCGGGTTCAACAGCTATAAAATAAGGATGTTTTCTGCCGAGAAGTTTATCACGCATGAATGGAGCAATAAGTCCCCCGAGGTTTGAACCGCCGCCGGCACAGCCGATTACAATATCAGGATATTCGCCAATCAGTTCCATTGCCTTTTGGGCTTCAAGACCTATAATTGATTGGTGAAGAAGTACTTGATTTAATACAGAACCCAAAACATAGCGGCAGTTGGGGGTGGTGACTGCTTTTTCTATGGCTTCTGAAATAGCACATCCGAGGCTGCCCGACGTTTCGGGGTCGTTTGCGAGAATTTTTCTGCCTGCTTCGGTAGTATCGCTGGGGCTTGGAATTACATTTCCGCCGAAAGTGTTTATTATTGCTTTTCTCTGCGGCTTTTGATAATAAGACGCTTTTACCATAAATACGTCAAGATCCATACCGAAAAAAGAGCATGCTTCAGCCAAAGCTGTACCCCATTGACCGGCACCCGTTTCGGTTGTCAGTTTGGTAATACCCTGTTTTTTAGCGTAATATGCTTGTGGTACAGCGGAATTCAGCTTATGACTTCCGGAAGTATTGTTGCCTTCAAACTTGTAATAGATTTTCGCGGGAGTTTGAAGGTGCTTTTCGAGCGCATATGCACGGCATAACGGTGATGGACGGTATGTTTTGTAAACTTCAAGTACAGGTTCGGGAATGTCGAAAAACGGAGTTGTACAGTCCATTTCCTGTTTTGCGAGTTCTTCGCAGAAAATAGGGTATAAATCCTTTTCCTCAATAGGCTTTAATGTTGCCGGGTTTAAAAGCGGGTCGGGAAGGGACTTCATATCTGCACGCATATTGTACCATTGAGTAGGCATCTGCTCCTCGGTTAATGTCAGTCTGTGCGGTATCTTTGCCATAGTAATGCTCCTTTCGATTAAATATTAATAGTTTAAAGGTTCTTTAATAAATGTTGTGGTAACTCTATTATACCTATCCCGAACCCTTTCCATTCAGCAAGTAGGAATAATCAACTTTGTCTAAATAAATGGGTAAAGGGTAGTGAGTGAGCATCCCAACATTATAAAGAGCCAATATAAATAAAATGGCGGCATGCCAAATTATACAATAAAATTTAGCGTTCCATTTTGAACTTAAAATATAGTTAAATATAAAAAACGCTCTTGCCCCTAAAAATAGGGACAAAAGCGATTGCTTCTGCGGTACCACCCAAATTGCACATATAGTGTGCCTCTTTATCCATGTACTAACATACACGCTCCCTTGTTAACGGGTGGAGTTCCCGTCAGCGGCTACTCGTTTCCTTTCGCGCTGCCCTCGTAAGTCCATTCGACAAGCTTTGCTTTGCCGCAATCACACCGCCTGCGGCTCTCTTGAAAAGCACTCAACCTGCTTACTACTCTTACTCATCGGTTTAGTGGTTTTTAAATTTATTAATTCATATTATATTGCTTAACATCATATTTGTCAAGAGGAAATTTTATGAACTTTTCTTTTTATTGTATTTATTGTTATATAATGATAAACTAACTTTAGTTTATCAAAAATATAATATTCGGGGGATATTTATGAATATAGGAAAAAACGATATTGTGGATTTAGAGATAACAGGATATACAGCAGATGGAAGCGGCGTTGGTAGGTATAATGGTATAGCTGTATTTGTACCGCTTGCGGCGGCAGGGGATAAACTTAAAATTAAAATCCTTAAAACTGCAAAAACATATGCGTTCGGTAAAATTGAAAAAATAGTTTCATCTTCAAAAGACAGAATACCGCTTGATTGTCCACAGTTTTCAAAATGTGGGGGATGCGTTTACCGCCATATCAATTATAAGGCGGAGCTCACGGCAAAACAGCAGAAAGTTCAGGATGCGATAGAACGGATAGCGGGATTCCATTTTGCGGTTCTGTGTCCTATTGTGGGCGCTGAAAACCCTGATCATTACAGAAACAAAGCTCAAATTCCAATTGGACAGGGTGCAGACGGGAAAATCCAAATGGGATTTTATGCAAGTCACAGCCACAGGATAATTAACTCAAATGAATGTTATTTGCAGCCACATGAATTTACGGCGGCTATGAATGCTTTTAAACATTGGGCTGAAAAAACAGGAGAAGATGTCTACAACGAAAAGACGGGAAAAGGAAGATTGAGGCATCTGTATCTGCGCCGTGCAGGGGCAACAGGAGAAGTTATGGTTTGCGTTGTAGTAAACGGAAACGGAGTTCACAACGAACCCGAACTTGTTGAAACTTTAAGAAAAAGTGTTCCAAATTTAAAAAGTGTAATTATAAACGTAAACAGAGAAAAGACAAACGTTATTCTCGGTAAAAAATGCCGTACCGTATGGGGAAGCGATTATATTACGGATACGCTGTGCGGACTTAATTTCCGTATATCCCCAAAGTCTTTTTACCAGGTAAACCGCAAACAAGCACAGCGGCTTTATTCCATTGCGGGAGAATATGCGGGGCTTACGGGCGAAGAAACCCTTTTAGATCTTTATTGCGGTACGGGGACAATAGGACTTTCCATGGCTAAAAAAGCGAAAAAGATAATAGGTGTCGAAATTGTAGAACAGGCAGTCGAGGACGCAAGAAAAAATGCTGCGGAAAACGGAATTGAAAATGCGGAATTTATCTGTGCGGATGCTGCAAAAGCCGCACTGATGTTGAGAAACCGCAGGGTGATTCCTGACGTAGTGGTTCTTGACCCTCCGCGCAAAGGTTGCGATGCATCTCTTATTGAAACAATTTATAAAATGGCTCCGAAAAGGGTCGTTTATGTTTCCTGCGACCCAGCTACACTTGCTCGGGATTTAAAGGTTTTTGCAAAATTAGGATATAAAACCGAATGTATTACCCCTGTTGATATGTTCCCGAGAACAAGCCACGTTGAGACGGTCGTATTGATGTCAAGGGTTGATAAATAAGAGTGTAAAAGTGCTTGATATAAAGGGATTTCCGTGATTTTGAACTCATATTCAAGCTGGGTTCAAGGTCGCGGATTTCTTTATTGTAAGA
>ENA-UOOK01005451-UOOK01005451.1-fermentation-metagenome-genome-assembly--contig:-NODE-5451-length-12771-cov-5.216971_pt1 | contig 12771 bp, 8 predicted proteins | sample MGYA00245777_ERZ724023 | MGnify/ENA primary metagenome ERZ724023 (study PRJEB28704, sample SAMN03018312) | fermentation metagenome | biome: anthropogenic terrestrial biome; feature: soil; material... | reverse complement strand
GCAAGTGCTTGGGCTGATGAATCTTCAATCCAAAAAGGTTGATATCTTGCTGAAAAACCCGAGCTTCCTTTTAGGATGAATGTTGCCATATATAATTCACTTACACTTTGAAATGGTAATACATTTTCCACGATCGTATGAGAACCTGAAATTATTTGCGGTGTTAATCTTGAATATTGATCTAAAGTTTTAACATTCATACCGACTAATTTGGAAAGCTCTACAGCTGACTTTCCTTGTTCTGAGATATAGCCAGTATTGTGCATCCAAACCAAAGTCCTGTTATTGTTTTTGAGGAGAAGTTCAATTTTCTCCCGATCTGCGGCTGCGATATAGGCAATGTTATAGAAGATATAAACCTTATAATCTTGTAATTCTTCCCGTTCTAAAACATCGTTTAGAAGCAAAACATCATGCGGAACACCACTTGTCTCAAGCATCATATCTTGATAGGAAATAATTACGTGTTCTAAAGAGTTTTGATCTGCACTGATAAATTTCATAGCATCATCACAAATCACAACCGCAACATCTGGTCTGAAAGTCTTCTCGCGTGCTTTCAGCTGCTCATGAACTTTGATTGTTTCTGAAATTTGTCCATGAATCCAGTCGTTACTATAATAGTTGTTCATATCAAAGTACCAATAACCATAGTCTCCAGCTATAGAGGCACCGATCAGTTTTTTGTGCATATTATCCCACTCATCGGGACTTTCGCCGATTCCCATCCACATCTGACGCACTTCATCATATTTTGAACCTACCCATGAACGGAAATCAACCTCTTGAAGTAAAAGTTTTGAATGCAGATTAAAGGCGTTGTTCTGTCTCCAACCTAAAGTATACCCCAAGTTTCGGTATGGATAATAGGTCATATTAGCGGCTATATCTAAATTTTTAGTCGCAAAGAAATTTTTCGTGAAAATCCTACCATATCCATAAGTCATTACAACTACTGGCTTACCAGCACTTTCTTTAACGACACCTGCAAAGTGATCAACCAAATCCAAAGCTTTTTCTTCTTTAAATATCCGATATTCTACTAAAGGTCCAAGTTCTAAATGTGGTGGTAGTTGTTCATAAGAAGAAGGTTTTTCGGGAATTTTTATTTGCTCAAAACTGGTATATCTACTCTTCCAAGCTCTATTGAGGTTATCGATAGAGCCATATTTATTCTGACACCAGTTTTGAAAATTTTTCTGTGATGGTTCAGAGTAATCATAGTCATGTGCAATTGATTGTCCATCTTGACCTGCAAAAACAGAGAATCCAACAACAGATTTCCAAGTCCAATGTTTTTTTAAATGTGTAACAAGTTCTTCAAGAGCTTTGCTTGCATCTTCACGCCATTTTAATGATTCATATGAAGGATAAAAGTACTGGTTAGCATTGAGGTTTCTGCCATAGCCTTCTACATTGATCCAAGAGGCATATGCAGGTTCTCCTTTGTTATTTAGTTTAATTTCAGATGGGTTTTCAAAGCCCCATTCCTTATATGGGTAGACAAATAATTCAACGATCAGATTAGCATTAGGGTTTTTTCGTAGTACATTTATGATTTCTTCTTCCACGAGACTAAAATCATATTGATCCTTACCAGTCCACACAGCTGGTGCCAAGCTAGGATTGCTAGAAGGGCCTAATTTAATGAAAACATGCTGCGTATTTATACCATCTTTTGCGAAGGCCTCATAATCACCTGTTTTTTCATTGGAAACGATAGCTGTTTTATAAGTGACAGGGAGAGCTATCTCGTCGTTTATTAATAATCTTGAAATACCGTCTCGCTCTGCAACTTTTGCCGAGAGAGACACTCTTTCTTTCATAATCTTACAAACTTCATCTTCAGTATAGGGAAATGAATATTCATTCGGTGGAGCTGTAACAATGGTTGCCGGTGTAGTAGTAAATTCAAGATCGTCAATCCATACTGTACATGGATTACCATATAAAACCATCTGTAAATATACATCTTGATCTTGATTTGCCTTATAAGTTACTACCCGCTTCTCCCATTTTCCATCTGGGGAATTGGGAATTAAACTTTGACTAGTGTAACCTGCACTTCTATCAATTGAATCATAACTTAAGTTGTCTGATTTTGCGCCAACGCGAAAAAGGAGCAAAGAAGAGATTGGAGCATCTTCACTATGAAAATATCCACGGAAATAATAAGTTTGATTTGCTTGCACTCTAATTGGTTCTTTCGTGCGCAAGATGATGTGACCTGTACTATTGGTTTTTTCCATTTTCATAGCATAGGAACCACTTCGCGCCTTGGAATCGTCTCTTTCCACTTGACCAGTTGCTTGATTTATAAATACTTTTCCCCAACCTTCATCTTTTTCAAAACTATAGTTATCAAACACTTTTTCAAGTTTAATTTGACTGATAGTATGATTTGTCCCCAAATCCCCGGTTCTGATTTGTTCTAGTTGTTCTAAAGAAAGAATGCCAGTAGTGTCTTTATCAGATCCGAAAACGCGTACATTATCGATGTAACCATCAAAAGGCCTGATGAAATTTGTGTTAGGATCGCCTACATTTGTATCACCTAAAAAGAGATGAGAATTGTTATCATACTCCATCGGTACATCTAAACTACCAGTACTAATTAATCTAACAGCCTCGCGTGTTGAGCCCAAGTAAAACTTAACGTTGTCTTTTGTTTTAGAGCCATCCCAGGTAATAGCATAAAAAACCCACTCTCCTACTCTATTGTAAACGGGAGGAGAAGTAACGTTAACTAATGTTTTATGATAGGTCATAAATCTCATTACGCCTTGTACGTTTGATGTATGTCTAACATCAAATACACCAGGAACCACACTTAATACTGCACCTGCATCAAATGGATTTTCTGCCTTAAACCAACCTTGAATTGTAAGAAACTGTTGAAAACCGATAACATCTAACCACTTTTCTTGAGAAACTGCTCTACCATAACCCGTCCCTCTTTGTCCCATTCTAGAGGCTTTTGAATTATCGAATGCCCGATCATTGGGTTCACCGGATACTCCCATTCCCGCACGGGAATGGAGATCAGTATCACCTTTCGCTGTAACAAGCTTTAGGGGAAATTCATATATGCCAGTACTTACAACTTCAGTCCCTGTGCCATTGAAATTGTACTCTACGATGGGTTTAGGAAGATTTTGGGCATTAACAACGGAGACCGCTAAACATAAAATGAGCAATGACAATAATACAAAATTTATTTTCTTTCTCATCGCGCATCCTCCCTCTAATCGGTTGATGTTAATTAGCACTTAGGGCTAAATCACCTGTTCTAATCTCTTCTAGTTGTTCTAGTGTTAAAATTCCAGCGCCATCGTATTCAGAGCCATAAACCCGAACGTTATCAATATAACCATCAAAGGGCCTGGTAAAATTTGTATTAGGATCTCCTACATTTGTATCTCCTATAAAAAAGTGTGAATTGTTATCGTACTCCATAGGAACATCTAAACTAGCTGTACTTATCAAACGAACAGCCTCGCGTGTTGAACCCATGTAAAACTTAACATTATCTTTAGTTTTAGATCCATCCCAGGTAATAGCATAAAAGACCCATTCACCTACTCTATTGTAAACAGGAGGCGAGGTAGCATTTACTAGCGTCTTATGATAGGTCATAAATCTCAATACGCCTTGTACGTTTGATGTATGCCTAAGATCAAATACACCAGGTACCACACTAAGTACCGCCCCGGCATCGAAAGGATTTTCTGCCTTAAACCAGCCCTGAATTGTAAGGGACTGTTGAAAACCGATAACATCTAACCACTTTTCTTGAGAAACTGCTCTGCCATAGCCCGTTCCTCTTTGTCCCATTCTAGAGGCTTTCGTATTATCAAAAGCGCGATCATTGGGTTGACCAGATACTCCCATTCCCGCACGGGAATGGAGATCAGTATCACCTTTTGCTGTAACAAGCTTTAGCGGAAATTCATATTTACCAGTACTCACAACTTCACTACCTGTGCCATTGAAAGAATACTCAACAAGTGGCTCAGGCAGGCTCTGTGCGCTTATGCCAAAGAGACTTAACATGACCAAGCTCAACATCAGCATCAATTTTCTGATCACGGTTCATCCTCCTAAACTTTATAATTCTAAGCTACCAACCCAACTCGACCTTCTATCTTCCCTTCAAATAAGGGGTTGCTATTTATCTGCTGCCAGGCCCTTCATATATTGTTTGTTTGTCTCCTGGGCAACTGCTTTTGCAGTTGCTTTTTTAGTGATGATTTTAACATAGCCATCTGTCATAGTTTTGTTAAACTTTGCCATCTCAACGTTTGAGATAGGCTTTACTCTAAAATCAGGTCTGTTGGTTTGTACTGTAACTTTTTGATTTTTAATTGCATCCTGCACTACAGAAACAGAACTTACTTTCCCAGATTTAGAATCTAAATTAAAATCTCGTCTGACTGGAATAATCCCTGTTACCATAAATTCTTTTTGGACAGCAAGATTTAGGCACCACAGTTTAAACTCTTTCGCCCACTTTTTATTGAGCTCGGGGCGACCCTTCCAAATATAACCAGGCTGAGACTCGCTTGTGAGAATCACCTGTTTTTGACCTTTATCGTTGCCTGGGAAAGGCATGAAACCCCACTGGAAATCACCCGGCATCACATTTTCCATTTCTTTTTCAATCCAGCAGCCTGAAGATACCATGGCTGCTTTCCCTTGCAGAAATTCCATTTGCGATTGGGTATGATCGAAACTAATGGCTCCCGGATGAAAATAGTCTTTAGCTACAAATGTTTCAAGTCGCTCCAGCATGGTAAGGTAGGGCTTGCTAATATAGATATCTGGCTTCCAATTATAGAGGTCATCAGCATATTTTTGACCCCCGACTTCAAAAGGAATCGCACCCCAGGTGTATGTAAAATAGCCTGGTTTTTGACCAGCAATAACCATCGGATTGATACCGGCCTTTTTAATCTGGGCACACAGGGCTAAAAATTCTTCCCAATTTTTAGGTTCCTCATTCCAACCCATCTTTTGGAACATTTTTTTGTTATAGAAAAGCCCCATGGCACTGATGCCCTCAGGTAAAGAGTAAATGTTTCCGTTTTTGAAGACCAGTCTTTCGTCAGCTAAGATTGCATCTTTAACTTTTAGCTTGGGGTTGTCATACAATGTTCGCTCCCAAAGTTCATTTTGGGTTTCAACCTTACCCTGCTCAATTAATTGTTCAGTCCAGCTTTCAAAACCATAGAAATAATCATACATGTCGTTGTCATTTCCACTTTGTAGGAGAGACTGAATTAGGTTCCTATAAGCAGGCCTCCCTTCAACCCATCTTACATCAACCTCAACATTAGGAAACTTTTCCTCAAACGTCTTCACAGCGTACATGAAGTAATCTTTGCCATAACCCTGACTTGGCATCAATACTGACAGTTTAACTTTTTGGTCTTTGGGCAAACCATTTTCGGGATAAACTTCACCGGTGCTTTTGCTTGAGGTTGTTTGCTCGGTTTTCTTGCTACAACCTGCCAAGGTGAGCATTAGAAGTGCCAATACCAAAACTACCCATGTGAAACGCTTCAGTTTTCTGCCAACATTCATTTTTTCCCCTCCTCTAACCTTTCAGTGATCCTACCATTAGATTATTAGTCATGTTCTTTTGGAACACAGCGTAAATAGTGATGGTTGGAATCATCATGATTACAAAAGCAGCAAATAACGTTACCCAATCTGAGCGGTATGCCATAGCCTGACTCATAGAATAGATTGCTACGGATAGTGGAAACTTACTTTCATCCCTGATAAATAGCAAAGGATGGAGAAAATCATTATAGAAGCGCATGAAATTTAAGATATTGATGGTAAGCAGCGTAGGCGCGGAAAGAGGCAATCCTACGTGAAAGAATGTTTGCCAGTAAGTGGCTCCATCAATATATGCTGCCTCTTCCAACTCTTTTGGTTGCCCTTTCATGGCAGCTGTTAAAATCAATGTATTGAAAACTAAGGGCTGCGCTGCATAGAAGGCTATGAGGCCAGTGAGGCTATTGAGCAAATTTAACTGTCTCATCAAGATATAGCCTGTGACCATGGTATTGAGCCCTGTTACAAAATAGCTGCCCACGATAAACCAATAAATTAGGTTTGAGCCTGGGAATTTAAAACGTGCCAGTACATAGCAGCCAGTTGAAAGTAAAAAAGTATTAAGAAGCATGGAGCCCACTACGAGATATACTGTGTTAAGTACACTCTGACCGATCCCCAGTTCTTTCCAAGCTATCAGGTAGTTGTTCCATTGTAGAGTTTTAGGCCAGCCCCAGGCGCTCATGAAAAATTCCTGATTAGTTTTCAAAGAAGTGTATATCACCCAGATTAGTGGCAAAATAATAATTAAAGCCCATAGTGCTAAAAGACCTCTGAGAATGTAATCCCCAACATTTTGTCGCTTGACCATTCCTGACTGTCCTTGCTCTTTTCTTGCCAACTTAACATGCTCTCCTTCATCTCAGTATATTAGCTTAGCCTCCCAGCTCAATTGCATCGCCTCGGTCCATAAAACGAAAGGCAAAAATACTGATCGTACTGAGAATTAAAAATAAAATCAGACCGATTGCAGCAGCATAACCAAAAGCTGCTACCCCTTCAGCGCCAAAGGCGATCTTATACATATAAGTCCCTACAACCTCTGTCGCACCTGCAGGGCCGCCGTTGGTCATAATCAGAATTAGTTCAAAAGCTCCAAACAAGCCTGCGATCCCGAGGAAAATCATAGTCTTCATGGTTTCCCAGATCACAGGGATTGTGATCTTAAATAATTTCACTGTATCGGATGCACCATCGAGCTCTGCAGATTCATAAAGGCTGACCGGAACTGAGTTTATCGCCCCCATAAAGATCAACATATTTGTAGCCCAACCGCTCCAAACCATGGGCAAAATCAAAGCAAGTTTTGCGTAGAGATCATGTGTTAGCCAATATTTTTCCCCCACGTTGACTCCAATAAGATTCAAAAGAGCATTGAAAATACCATATCTCCCGTGATATGCAAACTGCCACATTAAGGCTATAATAACTCCAGGTAGGATCGCCGGTAAATAATAGAGCGTTTTGTAGAAATTCGCAGTGGGATAGTTTTTTTGCGATAAGATATATGCAACAATTAAAGCTATAAAGAAATTAAGTGGCATTGTAATTGACCAGAAGAAAACATTATTTTTCATCGATGCCCACAAGTCAAAATCATGGGCTAAAATTTTAAAGTTTTTCATCCCGACCATTACAGGCGCTGAGATTCCATCGTATTCAGTAAAAGGATAATAAAAAGCGGTTATTTTAGGGACAACACAAAAAATAATGTAGAAGATCAACATAGGTAGTAGTGCTGTGACAATAAAAAACCATTTGCTATGTATGATTTCCTTAACTTTCATAGGCCATCTCCTCGTGAATTATTATCTATCAAAATCAAGCTCAAAAGTAACTATTATATTGATGTCAAGCCTCCTTTTGTAATGGTTCTGTGAGCTTGAGCACGCTTTTTCCTTCATGGAGGAAGGGAGAAACTTTTATATTAACGTAGCTAACCTCTTTGTCCCATATACGATGCAACTGTTCTACGGCTATAGTACCAACATCTTTAGTTCTACTTGAGACATAATGATAGAAATTCTGCGCTTGAGGGTCAAGCAGATCTTCTCCAATAATGATAACACTCAAATCTTGGGGAATTGATATTTTATGTTTATTAATAAAAGCATAAAATTGAGGAACAAATTGTTGTTGTACAACTAGTGCAGTTACCCTCTGCTCCAGCAAATAACTTTGAAAATAACGGTTAGGATCCTCAACACAAGTTGCTAGTAAGTCCATTTCAACTGGGAGGGAGGCATTTAAATAGGCCCCTCTAAACCCTCTTTCACTGATCTTTTGCAGTTTTGCATCTCGGTAGGTGCTAATATAGGCAACTCTTTTATGTCCATGGCTTAATAAATATTCCAAAGCAGTGAAAATTTCATTTTCAGGATCAGGTGTAACAACATTACAGTCCACCTGTTCGTCTAAAGGAAGTCCCAACACGATAAAAGGCACGCCTGCGCGTTCTATGAGCTCTATTTTTTCTTTGGTGACCCGCCCTGTAACAAGGAGACCATCAATATTGGAGTCATTGAGCATGGGGGGAGTATGTTTATTATCTAAAGTAGCAAAAATCAAACTGAGCCCTGTTTTAGATGCTTCGTTCTCTACTGCTTTTAAGAGATTATAATAATACATTTGATCTAAGGAGCGCTCACAGAGTAAAAAACCAAGATTATTGAACTTATTTAAGCGCAATCCTTGTGCAAGTAGATTAGTTCGATAATTTAATTGTTCTGCTGCAGCACGTACTTTTGCCTGGGTCTCAGCACTGATGGTCACATTGGGAGTGGGATTTAAAACCCTAGAGACCGTGGAGGCAGAAACACCTGCTTTTTTTGCAACATCATTCATTGTTGCCACTTTTGCCACCTCTATTATAACTAGAAATCATGCAGTCGTTTGCATTCTCTTATTATTACTATTCTGCCCAAAAACTTGAATTCCTTCTTAACACGTTAAATTATTTAAATGATGTCATTGTATTGTTACGTTATAAAGTATTCGCCAAGTGATTTAGCTGGATGAACGCAGAGTGATATTTCGAAATTGTAAAAAGCATCTTTGTTAACGTGTTATTTAAATGCAAAATAAGATCTTGTATTGCATGAATTTGCATTAGTTTTGTTGTGCTCTTTGCATTAAAAAACGGGTAGCTCGGTAGCTACCCGTTTTTCTTATCCGGTTGTTTTAAATCTAGCGCTAAGGCTCTTTTGCTCACCGTACTATCCACAAGCGTCCCCGGTCCCCCAAGGCATCCGCCTGGACATGCCATCCCCTCTAGAAAGTCAGCATCTAAACCCAACTTCTGGGCCAACGTCAGGATCCTCTGGCACTCAGCCAGGCCATCTCCCCTCTCGACTTTCACCTTTTTGTGATTTTCCACAGCACGAGCCACACCACCGCTGGCAGCAAAGCCTCGGCCATAAACTGAAGGCCTCACTTCGAGTTTTTTGGGAGCCAGCTTTGAGAGGTTAATGTCCCTTGCTACAAAAAGACATGCCAATTCCTCGAAGGTAAGCACTGCATCGAGAAGCTGGGGAGCTTCAGTTTTCTTGGCAAGACAGGGCCCAATAAAAACAAGATAGGCATCAGGATCAGATTCTCGAATTTTTTGGGCTGCCAGAGCCATGGGACTGGGCAGATCTGAGATGTGTTCTTTGAGCGTAGGATAGCGCTTCTGCACCAAGTCCTTATATGCGGGGCAACATGAATTGGTCAGCCAACTATCCCCCATTTCTGCGGCCTCCCTCTGTGCCACCTCGTCTGCGGCAAAACCTAGCTCTAAAGACTGGGCGAAGCCCAGCTTTTTGAGGCCTGCAAATAGCTGGCCCATGGAAATGTTACGACCAAACTGACCTGGAGCAGATGGAGCCACAAGGGCAATGACCTTTCTACCATCTAGAAGATTCAGGATCAAAGGCAAGATCTCAGACTTATAACTGATTGCTCCAAAAGGACAACTTATTGTGCACTGACCGCAGTTCACACAGAGCGCGGGATCGATAGTAGCGTGCCTGTCATCTCCGGAACTGATGGCATTCACCTGGCAGGCACGCTCACAGGGCCGCTGGATTTTCAGAATCGCTCCAAACTCACAGGCCCCCACGCAAAGCCCGCACTCTATACATTTATCCTTCTCAATTACAGCCTTACCATTGATTACATGAATGGCGTCCCGGGGACAGGCGTTCTCGCAATTGTGGGCCACGCAGTGGCGGCAGGCATCAGTAACCAAAATGCTATCAATTGGACACTTGTCGCAGGCAATATCTATCACCTGAAGCATAGGTCCTTCTACTTTTTCACGTTTTAGTGCCTGAGTTGCAGCCTTAACCAATGGCTCCCGGTCACCTACGGGATTTTCACCGAGACTGAGGCGAATTCTTTCCCGCAGGACTGCTCTTTCTTTGAATTGACAGCAACGATAATTTTTGATTCCATTATCAAATAATTTATAGGGTAGATCTTCGAGCTCCCGCAATAGTCTTCCTTCAAATGCGAGTCGTGCCACTTCGGTGAGCACTTGGCGGCGAATTTTGTCTATCTCTGAGGTAATTCTTCTCATGAATCCTCTCCTCCTAACTTTTTTAGCACCGCTTTCAGTTCAGAGGGAGTAACCCGATAGTAGGTCTGATTATTAATTCGCACTACAGGGCCGCGATCGCAGCCACCAAGGCAACTAGTGCCTCGGATTACAATTTTAGATTTTAGTTTAGGTGGCAATTCTTCTAGAGCCGTAAAAATCTCTTCGCTTCCCATCAGATGACAAGCAGTGCCAATACAGATTTCAACTGTGATCACATCTGCGCCTCCTCAGTACCATTCCACTGTAGTTTGTTTGCCCAGCCTTGTCAACAGCCGGGAGAGTTCGGTAATCGCCTGCTGCCGGGTTGGATAGGCAACGGCACTTTGCAGTGACCTATAAGCTGGATTGAGAGCTGTACCAATTATAAAGTGGATCTCCTCTGTGCGCAAGAGCTCCCGGGCAAGGCAAGAGGCCCCATCCTCTTTGGGGGGAATATTTTCGCCGCTTAGCACCAACCGTAGCCTATCTATGACTTTATTTAGAGTGAGAATGCCTTCGGTCACCAAATGGGCTCCAGCCAAAGTAGCTTTAGGTGGCACTGTGGGATCCTCATAGTTCATCTGGGTCACAAGGCGCTCATTCCATTGCCGAGCCACCATGTTACCTGTGGCTCCACCTGCAATTACTCTTTGGCCAGGAAACCCGCGGAGCCTATTGCAAAGTTCCCCGTCCAGCTCTTCATCTTCAGGTGGACCTGAAAGCAACATCATGCTCCGTGGGGAGCGGGCCCTGAGCACCACAACTGTGGCATCATCACCTGGTTTGCCCTGATAGAGGATGTTGACAATATCCAAAATCTCATGAGCCCACTGTTCTGGCTCGAGCCGAGATGAGGCTTTCTTTTCCAAATAATAGCGAAGGCCACCCATTCCCCAACCCAGCTCCAAGACTCCCCCAACACCTGCGTGGGTGACACCGTCGGAGAAAAGAAAGAGGAGATCTCCCTCTTGGAGCTGAAACTGGCTTTGCTGAATTTGTTTCTCCCCCACTATAGTTTGGGAAAAAGGGGGCTCAAGCAGCTCCCCATCTCGCAAGAGAAGGGCCTGGGGACTATCATTGACAAGTAATCTTGTCTCCCCATCTGCCTCGGCAGCGAGAACTGCCAAAGTTGCATAGGCCAATCCCCTCTCCTTGCACACAGGCAAGGTCTGATTGATGGTAGCCATCACATCATCTAGAGGCAATCCCCGAGAGAGGAGCGTAGAGGCCAACTTCACAGTCATAGTGGAGAGGATGCCAGCTTTGACACCACTGCCTAGTCCGTCTGAGAGGGCTACCATGATCTCATCTGGTCTGCGTAAAACTTCAACTGTATCTCCACAAAGCTCCTCCCCCTCTTTGGCAAGGGATTTTTGTGCTAAATCAAAGGCGAGCTGCATGGCTATTCAGCCTTTCTTTTATTAATCAGGGAAATAACCTCCCAGAGGGTGGCTTTTGTCTGGGCTGCATTTTCAGCCAACAATCCTGCTATTTCCTGTGCAGTGTGCAAATGCTCATCGATGACCCGTGTTGCCTTATCTATAGTTTCATCTGAGAGCAAGTCCAGCTCCCTTTGTGCTTGGATTTGCGTTGATAAATCTCGAAAAATCCCAATCACAAGCTCGTACTCGGGCAGGGGCATAATCAGCTCTTCTACTGTAAGTTGATATTGGGGATAATGCACCTGGTCTAGGTGGACTCTTTCCCCTGTTTTGGCAACTTGGGCAAAAGCTTCAGGATCGATGAAACTAGAGAGGTGTAAACCGATGGCCTCTTTGTCATGGCGATTGAACCACGCCTCCGCTGCGGGATTGAACTCTTGAATGATAAGATCTCGATCTACAACGATCACACCATCTGGTGTGGCCCGCACCACGAGATTGGCAAAGGTGCGAAATTTCTCTTTCAGATAAGAGACGCACATCTCAGTCTCGGCCTGTCCCCGGAGCACAGCTATAGCCTTCTCGCGACAGGAAGGATAACCGCAACCACCGCAGTTGGTTTCATCTTCAGGTCTGAACTTACCGATTTTTTCAAGGACAGAGCGAATCTCTTCTTCAGAGAATTCCTGCTCGGGTTCCTTGCGATCCTCATAGCTGCGGATTTTGGGAACAATCTTATTCTCCGCTGCTACCTCTTGCGTCCAGGCAAGGACCCGCTCTCGACGCTGCCAAACGTTTTCCTGGGGACAGGCCATGGCAGGCCCCATCAGGCAGCCACCACTGCAGGCCATGGCCTCGATAAACCTGGGGCCCTGGCCTCCAGCTTCCAAAAAGCGGAAAAGCTCCAATAGAGATTCCAGACCACTGATTTGTACAGTATCATTTTTATCCTCTAAATTTGAGGCCCGAAGCACACCACCATTAATAGGAAACAGCCCCCCCAAAGCAAGACCTCCTACGTCTTTCACCTCTTGAGCCTGGGGTTTTCCTTCAAAGAACTTTGCCAGGCTTGTAAAAGTGATGGCACCCCGCAGCACCTGGGGCTCCCCGAGCGCTCTTGCCTCCTGAATCTTTGCAGCACAAGGCCCAAGGAAAAATATATTCCCCTCAGGGTACTCCTCCTTTAGCATCCTAGCATGGGTAATCATG
>ENA-UOOK01005450-UOOK01005450.1-fermentation-metagenome-genome-assembly--contig:-NODE-5450-length-12771-cov-13.498113_pt1 | contig 12771 bp, 11 predicted proteins | sample MGYA00245777_ERZ724023 | MGnify/ENA primary metagenome ERZ724023 (study PRJEB28704, sample SAMN03018312) | fermentation metagenome | biome: anthropogenic terrestrial biome; feature: soil... | reverse complement strand
GCAGGGTTATGCGGTTATTACTTTATTCTCGCGTTGGCAAAAACCGTGACACCAGTGGGAGCCCCCGGCGGGAGCCGGGGCAGCCTGTGCCGCTAGCCACAGAACTGTCCTCTTTAGTCAGAAGATTCTCGCGGCACAGAAGCCAATGACATATACCGACCTGTTAGCTGTAGGGCTATTTACTATTATTTGAAAGGTCTCTCCCATACTGTTTATTACGTAGGGATGGGCTGGAAGGCTCTTCACACAGCCGTTCCATTTTAATTGTCAAAAAAACAATATCTGTGTGATGTGCCTGACAGCGTAGGGAAGGTCATGTTCTCGAAGCATTATCTTAATCATTAATGCCAGGGGCCTTCCAAGAGGCATCGCCAGCAATTTTATGCTTCACATTCAGGGCTGCCCTGTTTTCCATAGTACAATAAATCTTATCAGCAAGGAATTGATTCGTATAACCTGTTAACTGAAACTAAGCTCTTAAAAACTTCGTAAGAATGTGTGTCAATGTTTTATTATCAAAGGCTTACTTATATTTTTCGTACCAATTTTAATCTTTACTATATAAGTACCTTCTCTGAGATCAGTAACATCGAAGATAAACTCTCTACCAATTTTTTTAAATGTTTTATATAAAGTCCCCCTGAGATCATATATATCCAAATTATAATCTGAAAGAGTAGAATTCTCGTCGGCTGCTGTTGGTGATTTTGAAGCTGAAATAGACACTTTTACTACTTCAAAGGCAGGATTAGGTGATAACATGAATTCTTCTTCTTCAATTACTTCAACGTATACTGGTTCTGACCAATAAGTAGAACCACAGCTATTCTCAGAATAGGTTCGTATTCTTACGGTACCTGGATAAGCGCCATAATAAAATTGATAGCCTGCGGTCATGTCATAAAGGCAACAAACTCCATCACTACTCCATGTCCAATCAGTATAATTTTGAAGAATTCCACCATAGTTATAAGCATTTTCATCATATAAAGTTATGTCTCCTGAAACATAAATAGTATAAGGCTGACTTGAAGTGATTACTGGTAGAGGGGGTATACCAACCCAGAATCTTTTATTTGATGCTGACCGAACTTCACCGCTCGGAGTCGTAATCTGCAAACCAACATATGCAGCTCCGGAATTCCCATTTGCCTCAACCGTATAACTGGTTGTTCCGGAACCGCTTATGTAATCTAAAAGACCTGTTTCCCGTGTCCATGTGTATGTAGATCCTGGAATTGACATGTTTGAACTAAAAACTCTCTGATCATTATCACATATTGTAGAAGTGCTCCCGTTTATGCCTGGGTTAAGTCGATAGTACTTTCTATATCCCATTTGATAACTCGCAGGACCATCGTCTCTAGCATGTAACATTAAAACCTTGTCACCCCATTTAGAAATATACCATCCCTGTGTGGATGTTTGTATAGCGGAGTGATTATCTGCATAATACGAGATTTTAGACGCATACGGTTCGGAAGTCTCTACGTAGCTGCCATCCGTCCAATATACATCCTCATCCAACGACGAAGAATATCCAATCCAGCATGTTGGCCCCCCTTCAATTTTATTCCAGGCATAACTATGGCAATTGTACGTTGATGTTGTAGTCGCAGTACCTTGTTCATCACAATCAGGATATGCTGCTGCATAAGCCGCCCCCCAATCCAGCTTATCTTGATAATCATAAATTTCTGGAGTTAGATATCCATAAAAAGAAGTTTGTTTTGGTGTTGATAATGAAATGGTGGGGGGTTGACCTTTTATTTGGCAAATTCCCAATAGAAAGAGCCATAAATAAATTGATATTAATTTTTTTGTTTTCATCGTTAAGATTTTTATAGAAGATGATTATAAGACATACTCAGAAAACCAAATAAATACTACTACAACTGTTTTGATTTATTAAGTATTTTATCTAGTATGGAAGTATCCAATACAACAACGTGTGAATTAAAAATATTAAATGGGATACTGTCGTCCGTATTTTCAAAGACAGCTTTATCCATAGCATAGAGTATCCTTGAAAGAATTAGTGCATTAGTAATCTGGCGTCCTATTGATTCATTCTTTTACCTTCTGATTTCAAGATTCTTGATTGCTATGTTTTTAATAATAGCTCGATCAGAAATATTGTAACTTTGGATAATTTCATCTTGTGCAAGCAATAATTCAAAAAACGCAATTTGAATAAATGTTGGTTTATTACTTTCACCAAAGAAAGTATAATCAGAAACATCAATCTCAGGATAATACTCAAGTAATACTTTGTTTAGATCGGGTCTGATTAAAAGCTCCTTCAAGCCATCAAAGTGATTTGCATAGAATTCAAAACATTTCTGTAAATCATTTGCAGCGAAAAAATCAACTAAGCGGGGGTAGTTGAAACATGTAAGCAGTAAAGCTTTCGTGGATATAGATTTCAAGACTTGCTCTGGTATAACACATACTTCATCCTTTTTTTCTGAAGTATTCAAGTTAGCCCATTCCTTCATCCCTGGCTTAATCGGAAACTCGTATGGTTTATCTGTTTCCTGAGCCAATGAAAGAACGGAGACGAAACATCCTAAAACAAGTAGCAGTTTTTTCATCTCTATAGGATTAAGTTTTAACATAATTATTGAGTGTAAATCAACTAAGAATCAAAATTACTTCTTAAGAGCAAGTTTGTAAAGAGGACAAAATCTTGAGAATACCTGAGATCAGTATTTTGTTTCCAGAACGAGGTAATTAATTGAATGAAATCCTGAACTTTGAATCTGAAATTTACCATTAACTTATAAAATTGAACAAATTGGGTTCATTTTATTGACTTTATTATGCTGGTACACTAAGAAATCTATTTAAATCCAATTAGGGAATGTAATCTTTAACTCTGTGCTTCTACAAAGCGCAAAGATACCATTACCCCCTTTTATATTCCCATTGATATAAATAGGTTCAGTAAAAGGATCACCTTTCATTTTTCTATAGGCATAAACACTTTTTTCAAATTGGTATAATTCTCTGGGTATTGAAATAAGTTTGATACCAAAAGTTTTAATATTCTCATACAAACAATAACCGTCCTTATATTGTATAGTCAGTGTTAATTGGCATTCCAAACCGGGTGATTTATTTCCCTCAATAAAATATGCATAGGCTGGATCTTTGAGCCAGTATTCTGAATTGTCATTACATGTCCAGTGTGGAATCATTAAACCTTGAAGCGGTGACAGGAAACCAGGCGTGTTGCTTTCCATGACTGAGAAATCCATATAACTTGGGGAAGGCACAAACATACTTGACAATGAGGTTCCCCAGCCTTTTACAACAATAGCATAGTAAAGATTTCTATCGCTTTCAAATCTTAATTTTATCTTTGCTGTTCGGACGTCCAGTATACTAACACAACCGAATGGTTCCGAAAGTGTAGTTACCTCCACATTTGCAGAAATAAGTTTTGGCTCCGCAGGAACTTGTACTGCCTCAACTTCTGCCGAAATATTATGTAGATCTTTTTCACTAGCATAAAGGGAATATTTCTCCCCTGGTAAAAAATTTATATTGTCAGGAATTTTTAAATCCCTCAGACACTTAATCACTGAATCACTCCGGAAATTGAATATTTCTTCATAAGATGAAGATAGTGAGAAAGTGAAATTTCTTAGTGAGTCGTTTAATTCGTCAATAAACTCCGACTGGAATGATTTTTCAAATGAAATGTGTCTTAGTGTTGTGTCATCAACATCAATAATTCCGACTACGCAAAGTTTTTCCGGGAGATCAGGTCGGTAAAACCTTTCAGGACTTTCACACCCAGAAATTATTAGTAGCGACGATACAAAAAGCGAAATAATAATTAAAGTCTTAACAACCTTGTATATATTTTTAAAGAACTTCCTGATGAGATTTACCTTCAATTTGTTCATTATAATTTTCAGTTTGCTTACATCGATATGTTTGCGATTATGATGAACATTCTTTACAATGTCTTTGTAGTTCTTATTATCGGCGTGACCCATTAAAAATTTTTTAAAACTATCCGACACTTTTAAAACCATATCATTTTTAAGAGTCAGATTTTTTGTTTTTATTTCAAGTCTCCTAATATATCTTAGGTTCACTATAATTGACCTGTTACATCTTCTGAAATCAGCATCAATATATTCATTCTCCAGGAAGTTTAGACTGTGATATACTCTGATTGGAGTTGCGGCTTCATTAACGATACACTCCACGTTATGACCATCTGCTCTGAAAAGAATGATTTCGTCATAATCGAAATAATCTAATCCTGTCACTGTCTTAAGTGTAATGGGTTTGGGGGGATTATTTTGCTTTTTATCCATAATTTTAAAGTATTATTGTCAATGTTAACGATGGCATTACCGGGAATAATGAGACATTTTTGAAATAGTATCTTTTCTCCTCGTTATCATATATCATCTTAAAATAGAATGTATTCTTCCGGTTATATACATTATATATATCTGCATCAACGGCTATTGAAAACCTTCGCTTATAAATAATCTGCCTGAAGGAGACATCCAGCCTGTGATAGTCGAAATACCTTATATTGTTCTTCGTCTCGAAAAACTCGCCATAAGATGTCTCGTGCATATAGATTGTCGCCGGCGCGCCGGACTGGTATACAAAATTCAGCCCGAAGCTTGTTCTTTCCTTCAGGTAGTACTTCAGGGAAATGTTCAGGTTATGAGGCCTGTCGGCTGAAGAAGGTATCCACGTCAGGCCCTCTGGGGCATACCACTCCCTTTTCGATCGCGACCAGGTATAGCTGGCGCTTCCTGTCAGTTTTCCTGTTCTTTTTATCACCCCTGCTTCAATACCGAAAGCCCGTAGATTGAATGCGTCGACCATATCCACGAAAGAGCTGTCGAAGATAAAGCTTGCCCCGGGTTTGAAGTCGAGCATACCTGAGCTTTTCTTCAGGTACCCGTCGAGGCTCCACACAAAATCATTCTTTATTTGTCCCTGCAGCCCGGCTGACAGAACATCGGATATCTCCGGGCCAAAGTTTTTGTAGAGTGGCAGCCAAAGATGTGTTCTAAGTCCCGCATTTGACCCTTCGATGGAATGATCGGCCTGGCTCAGCCTCACATAAGTTATATGTGGCGAGATTATACTGCCGGGCCTGTACGATAATCTTATCCTCGGCTCTGCAACAAAGAAGCTGCCATTGCTGATTGTTATTGCCGATAATCTCAGTCCGGCATCTGCCTGGAATTTCTCACCCAATGGCGATATTGCAGATAAGAAAAGCGCTGCCTCGTTTACAATGTCGTTACCTCCCAGGTCGTTGCGGGTCTCTTCATCACCGACAGTATGCGTTGTATAATTATTTGAAATGAAGTAACGATACCGTTCCGATATCCCGGCCGAAAGAGTTGTTTTGCCGAAGATACGGCTTACAGAAGCCATTAAACCGATATTGTTTATCGTAGGGTAGAACGAGTACAGAGTAGATGAAGAACCGGTTTTCCCACCAGTAGCATTAATGAAGGATTCAGTTTCCGAATATATTCTCCGTCCAATAGCAAGCCTGTTATAATTAAGATCGAACTTCCAACTGTATAAATTCTTCACCGGGAACTCCCATCGGAGTGCATGCACCATGCTGTTCCACCCGGTAGAAATGCCGTCAGTATACTTTAAAAGAGTATCTGCGTACTCCCCAGTTGTTTTGTTTTCATCTTTACCATTATCGTAATTACCAAAAAAAAGGTAGCTGAACCTGCCTGCCTTAGTTGACTCATGGGAAAGCCTGACAAAAGAATCGTAAAATGAATATCTATCGGGTGGCAGGAAATTACCGACATCGCCAGGTACCAATTTCTTAAGCAGAGGGGCATAAAGAGAATAATTTCCCCGCTTTAGCCCTGCTGTAAGATAAAGGTTTATCCTTTTAAATGGGACTTCGGCAGTTACTCCCGAGGAGAGAAGGCCAAGCCTGATTTGAGCTCTCAATGAATCGGAACGAGGCCTCCGGAAATCGAGGTTTATGATAGAAGATGATCCACCGCCTAGACCGGAAGGTATATAATCTTTATAAAATTCTGCGCTCTCAAGAAAGTCGAGGTCAAATGGGGAGACGATACCAAGCAGGTGACCGGGAAGAAAAAAGTAACAACCGTCGGCAACAATCATGTTCTGTCCTGCGCTACCACCTCTTACGTAAATGTCAGATGTTCCTTCTTTCCCGAAGGAGACTCCCGGTAGCAATTGGAGAGCTTTCAGGAGATCCGGCTCGCTGAAGAGTCTGGGAGTTTCGCAGATAGCCGCAGGGGTCACAAGGAAACTACCGTGTGATGTCATCTCGATAGTTTTTATAGAGTCGTCAACAACTGTTATCTCTCTAAGCTCGTAGGGAGAGAGTCGGAGGTGAATATCTATGATGGTATCCGAACGAAGAACAATTTTGAGAGTAATCGCATTATACCCCATTATCCGTACAGAAATCTGTTTGCTTCCGGCGGTTGAGTAAAATGAATAATTCCCTAAGTTGTCTGTGTCAGACTGTTTCCCATCAGGTCTGAGATAAAGAGATGCGTCTGAAACTGGCTTATCTGTCTCTTCTTCAAGGAGACGTCCTGAGATCCTGAATGTCTGGCCATTAAGTAAGGGAAAGCAGAATATTAACATTACAGGTAGAAGCAGAACTCTTTTCATTTTAAGGTTATTTGGATGAGTTATTATTTTGTTACTCAGAAGGATTATCAGGTACCAAAATAGTAAATTCAGAATCTCGGGTTTAGTTCTCACGGAATTCTTGCTATAAGCTGATCTTCAGCCGGTGAACATCATATCCTAAGGTCAGACGATTCAGGATCCGATTTCCCATTGCTGATACCAATCGTTTTAGCAATTTTAAATACACGAACTTGGATGGTTAGAGTGGCGGCAGAACCATTAATTAGTAACATTTTAAAACGCTTTCGGATGGTTAGTCCCAGACAGGAAGACAGAGTTTTTTCCTGTTTAATAAGAATGCAGTTGATTTTGTTACCTTGTTTTTGAGAGAAGTTATTAGCAAAAGAAACCTTGTATAATGCTAAGCGGGTGGCTTGGAGCAAGTGTTTTGCAGCGAAGCGATGGTTGCAGGGATGGGCTGCAAAACTCTTGCGCGTGCGTTGGCAAAGTCCTGATATTTTGAAATTTTAATTCAAATTTTGCCTTACAGCTAACGTTCTGGCGGTATGTTACGTTTGTGTGCCCCGACCCTTTGGGAGGGGCTGGCGTGGTTTTTGCCAAAGCGGCGCACACAAATATTTCCTTTCAATTACTTTGCGGCCACGCCGCAATTCATAGACTAGGTGGACAGAAATTTTCCTTCTTGTAGTTAGTGCTTAAGTTGCCGAGCAAAAACCATGACAAGCAAATGGAATATACCGACCTGTTAGGTAACGTGCTGTTTTACTTTTTTTATCCTTCCAATTCCACCACTTCAATAGGGCGGGATCATGGTTTTTATTTTCAGCATAATAGACCGCACACCTGAATGTGTACAGAACACATGGATCTATTTTTGTTTTGTATTCTGAGCACAAATCATTGTATAGGGTTTCTGGATCTTGACCTACTAGATCTTTGACATGGTGAATTCCAAGTATGTGTAGGTCCTCGGCTATACTTTTGCCTACCCCAGGAACGGCCAATAGGCTATTGGGGTCTTTTATTTTCTTGGCCACGATCGTTCATTTGTTTATTATTCCGCAATCACCCCGCATGTTACCTAACGTTCCGGCGGTATGTTACGTTTGCGTGCCCCGACCTTGGGAGGGGATGGCGTGGTTTTTGCCAGTACGGCGCACGGTAAAACTATCTTTTGATTACTTATCTAACTCGCCGTTATTGTTAGACTAAGTGGGCAGGATTTTTTCATTTTGTACTCAATGTTCTAGAAGGAGTAGCAAAAACCATGACAAGCATATGGAACATACCGGCCTGTTAGGGATAGTAGCGGCCTTTTTTGATTTGTGCGATAAGGATTTCACTTGAGTACAGTTGAACAGGTTTCCTTGTTTACTCACTTAGCCGCTACTTATCCGTTGAAGCGGAGGGGTGCAGCTGAGTTGGGGTGTTTCGCCAGTCGTTCTAGACTGGTTCTTAATGTTCTATATGTTGCTATTAAAGTAAGTTACGGCGCGAAGGGAGACTGTTTGAAGCGAGAGGAGATGTTTGCCCCCTTTGTTGTGATTTGAGCACTTAACCCATTGATTATTATGTGGGCCGCTATTGACCCTAACTTGTTTATATGGATAAGAAAGGTGGCTGTTATCTATTGAAGTTGGTTGTTATTGTGGATGTGGGGGTGAATTATATATCATCCGTAAAATTGCATTTTTGGACATGAATGCTGAAAATGTGATCTGAGAAAACTAGAAAGTTCCAAATTTCTGTTAATCCTGACAATTAGCCGGATTATTGACCCTTATTTGCCTTGGGATGAAATACTCTGCGTTGAACTGAAATACTCCGGATCAACAGACATCAGAAGGAGGAATATCCTTAAAACAGATTAATCAGCCCGCCCAGAAATTACTATTTCCCCGAAACTGAGAGTAACTCAAGCGTCACCAGATGAGCACAGTGGTCAGAGACAACAGAATCACAAAGAACTTCGGAGGAAATGACCTTCCAGCGATCCTTAGGGTAATACATAACATAATCTATCTTCCTGGCCGGCACATCGGACGGAAAAGTAGGAGAGGGAACAGCCTCGTTATAGGCACTGCCCCATAATTCCTCCAGGAGAAGAATCGGAGTACTTCCCGGTTCTGCGTTCAGATCACCGGCAAGAATAACCGGGTAATGCTCACCGGCTAACAATTCATTGACTTTCTCCGCCTGAAGAACCCGGTCTGCTTCGTTACCGGTATGATCAAAATGGGTCCCGATAAAAAGTATTGTGTCTCCTGTTGGAAGTACAGTCTTAACCATCAATGCCGCCCTGGGCTCATTATTTCCGGTATAGGGGAGAGCAACGTTTCGCGAAGCAATTAAACTGTAACGTGATAAAATCCCTTCACCATACTCCCCTCCGTCATAAGACATCGCCCTGCCAAAAAGAGGAACCCTCTTCGTCCTCCAACCCAGCTCAGTTACCAGATCATAACCCCGCGCCCTCCTGGTAATGAAATCAACCTCCTGCAAAGCAACGAGATCAGGATCAGTTGCTTTTATCATCCCGGCAATGAGATCAAGATCGTAATCACCCTTCATCGTGGCACTATGATATATGTTAAAGGATAAAATACGAATAGTACCGGAACTGCCACTTAATTCCTGCGAGACGGCAGTCCTGGTAAGACAAGTTAATAAGAAGAGAAATATTATCAATGACCTGTGATACATGAGTTCTGCTGGTTTATTACCTGCCCTTCCAGGATTGTGTTAGTAAAGTTAACCGATTCTGATTTTCGCAGTGATAAGAAAGCTTAGAGGACTTCTCAAATATCAGATATTTAGTTATTTATTACACCTCCTGATTGCGGATTCAAGAGGCAATACAGTTTAACCGAGAACTGCATTCATTAAAGTGTGTTTCAGACAAAGCCTATATCAGAAAAGATTTTACAGAGATCCGGCTCCGGTTAGATCAATATTGCTGGTGTAATAACTATCAGATATACAATGCATTTGAGGGTACATCTCCACTGAGTTCATAAGTCATCAAACGGACTCCGGATCTTCTGGATGCTCTTTTCGGTGACATGGGTGTATATCTCAGTAGTCTTGCTGCTCTTGTGCCCGAGCAACTCCTGGATGTACCGGAGATCAGTCCCTGACTCGAGCAGGTGAGTGGCATACGAATGCCTGAGCCCGTGCAGGGTAATCTTCTTGCGTATGCCTGCTTTTTTACATGCTGCTTCGAAAACCTTCTCCACACTGGTTGCACTATATGGATACCCCTGTCTCTGTCCCTCAAATATATACGTTGTCGGATTATACCTTTTGACATAAGAATCAATCATTCCGACCAATTTCGGTGAGACTGGCACGATCCTGTCCTTGAATCCCTTTGCTTGTCTGACACTGAGTAGCAAACGGTCACGGTCAATGTCCTGCATCTCGAGCATTATTGCCTCGCTGCGTCGTAGACCACATCCGTAAATCACACTTAATAACACCCTGTGCTTCTCATTAACCGGCGCTGACAAAATTTTCCTTACCTCTTCCTTGCTAAGAACATTGGGTAACCTGTGACGTACACGAGGCCTTGTGAATTCACCCGGATCAATTACATTATTACGAATCTCCCGGTAAAATTTCTTAACAGCACTTATGAGCTGGTTCTGATACGAGTAACTCAGTCCATTCGGCAGAATGTAGTCCTTAACCATCCGGACGAGGTCCTCAGCATTGCATTCCGATGCTTCCCGTGGAGCAACGAACTTCAGAAAAGCTTCCATCATCGAGGTGTAGGTACGGATCGTGGTATCCGGAAACCTTCGTGACTCCAGCCAGTAGCGAAATCTCACAATGTCATTTGCAGATGACGAACTGAGTACAGTATCCTTAAGAGAGATCTTTACTTTACCGGGCTCAAACTTCCCATCCGGGACCGGATGGTGGGAACTCCCGGTTTTAATGCCCTGCTCACCAGAAAGCTTAACCTGATCAGCGGATTTGTTCTGCCCTGACCTGATGCATGATTCTTCAGGTGCTTGCTCCGTATATTCCCAGGGGACCGAAAAAGACTGACTCCTGACTATCCTGATTACCCTTTCCCTCTTACCGTCCTCACTGAAACTAATTACAGGTTTCTTCTTCCTGTAGGCAGTGTAATCAACATAAACATCCCGGCTAAAGGTTTCAAGGAGCATGGAAACGACTTCAGGAGTATCCGGTATATGCCAGCAATTGAGCTCTTCACTCCAGATCGCTCCCGGCAGCACCTTAACTCTTTCGTTTAATTCCCTGTCTCTCGGAAACCTGAGGGTGACACGCATTCCACCGACGTGCCGAATCCTCTCGACTGTGATTGTGATCATAATATGCAGCGATTTTCATTAGTGTTTCTTCGTCTATCAGTCAGTCAGCCTTACTATAATGTCATTATCTCCTGAGTGAATCTGAGTCTGCCTCGCGGAGATCTGCAGATGATGAATCACGGAGCGAACCGGAATCGGACCCCCGAAGTGATTCTGAGTCAGAATCACGAAGAGAGTCCGAGTCGTTTATGCTTCTGGTACCGGTATCCTGACCGGCATCAGGTCCTGCAGCAGTGCCATGAGTGACCATGGTATTATGGTGAGGAGGGGTGGCTGCCGGGTCATTATCCATTACATTGCCTGAAGCATCGTGGACGGTCTCTGTCTGAGAGCTGATCCTGTCTTTGCCTTGAGTATCAGTAGCTGTCTCTGCCGGAGGGCTGATCCTGTCTTTGCCTTGAGTATCGTTAGTGGTCCCTTCCGGGGAGTTGATTCGGACCTTTCCTTGAGCAATGATACCATCGTCCGGAGTAGCACCACCAATTATCCCTGTTTCAGCATTGATGAAGGTTCCGGCGATGGTATTGTCAGCAACTGTTGCTTCAGGATCCCGCAAGGCTCCGGAATCAGCCTGACGCATTGCCTCTGAGTCAACCTCTCTCATGGCTGCGGAGTCAGACTCCCGCATCGAGTCCGAGGCGCTGTCCCTTAATGTACCTGAATCAGATATTCCATCCATGATCCTGGTTCAATGTCAGTGGTCATTCCATTATCAACGCCTCCCGGCAGAGGAGGCAGCAACCGAAGTGGTTACGCTGGCAATAATCGCTGCCTGAACCTGCCTGATTGTCTGTGCGACGATATCAGAAATCTGATTATCATTCAGAATCCTCTTGATCTGTGACTTTATCATCTTTAACTCTTCACGGTCAGTGGAGAGTATCCGCCGCATCCTGCAGGCTTCTACCAGGCCGGCAAGGGCACTGCTGTCGCCGGGATTGCCACGGTACACCAGGATGTCATTCTTCAGTTGCCGGATCAGGTTACTTCTCGTGTAACTTTCGGTAAGATAACTCCTGCGCCAGGGAATAATACCCAGCACCATCGTTTCCTCTATCCTTATGATCCTTTTACCGGTAAGAACCGTCATTATTTGCCTCATGTACCTACTGTACCTGAAAGCTATCTTGCGGACCCAATATCCGGCTTTCCTCGGCCTGGCAGAATCATTTATCATCTGCATTACCTCGTTTTTGACCGGATCCGCAGGCGTCTTTCCGGGTTTCGGAGTTATCCGTCCATTATCTATCCCTATCCTTCCATCGAGACAGAGGTCAAGAAGGATTGCTCCCGCCAGACCATACTGGAAATATTGCCTGGGAATTACCAGACGTCCTTTTTCCGGGTGATGGGCAAGGAGGACAAACTTTTCAGATGTGTTGAGCGTTTTTTCCATAGCGCAAAGTTAATCTTCACAAGGGGAACAAGGGGTATCTGGATGTAATAATCACATGATTAATTTCGGGTACTGTCAGGTGCAACTGACAACGATACTATTTGCATTGTATTGCCATGCTCCCGAGAATCAGGGCATCTCAGATGTATATCATAGAAGTGAAAGGCCTCTGGTGAGCAGGGAGGCTAAACAGGAGTCAATATTATTACAAACCAATGAGGAGCAGGTTATTGTAAGAGGCAGTCGTCTAAGTATCATATCTCCTGTAAGAAAGATTATTCATACAGAAGTCTCAGCAGTGTCTCGCCACCTGTAAGCAGGGTAGTTCATACAGAAGTCTCAGCAGTGTCTCGCCACCTGTAAGCAGGGTAGTTCATA
>ENA-UOOK01005448-UOOK01005448.1-fermentation-metagenome-genome-assembly--contig:-NODE-5448-length-12778-cov-3.883518_pt1 | contig 12778 bp, 10 predicted proteins | sample MGYA00245777_ERZ724023 | MGnify/ENA primary metagenome ERZ724023 (study PRJEB28704, sample SAMN03018312) | fermentation metagenome | biome: anthropogenic terrestrial biome; feature: soil; material... | reverse complement strand
GCTGGCTTCCCGGAAGACCAGTTTCTTCACGTTTAAATCAATGTTGTGGTCCGTGAGATGATTGAGGATGATATGACTGCTCACCTCTGTGAGGTGGAGGTGATGGAGATCGAAGGTGGGGGAAGGAGCGACATCCTTTTGGTCATATTTGATGTCTCCGTGGCGGATAATCAGACTGTTCAGGCGGAGGTCCAGGGGGGTGTGCTTCTGTGAGGGATGGGAAGCCAGGGAGTCGACGACAAACTGATAGTTGGGTCTGGCGTCAGCGGTCTGCTTATAAAGGAGAGCTTTCAGTCCGAAAATCTGTGCTGAGGAGATGATCACTTTGCCCTTGGCGAGGGCCCACAGATCTACTTTCGCCGCCATCCTGGAAGCCGCGAACATGGAGTCACCCTTCTGGTCCAGTACGGATACGTCATCAATGATCAGACGGTTGAAGAATCCTACATCCACCCGTCCTACACTCGCCTGAGTACCGAACTTTTTTTCGATGGCATCAGCTACCCTTGCTCCTAAAAGGTCCTGGACTGCAGGGAGATGGAGAAGGATGATCAGGATGACATAGAGTCCTATAATGGTCCAGATAACCGTATTTATAATATGCTTGAGCCGCTTCAGTTTCTTTCTAATACCTTAATGATTATGTGATGCAAAATTATCAAAAAAAAGTGTGTTTTGAAAATAAATCGCTATAAAAATAACATTTTACGCAAATTCTGTGTATATTTGCAATTAACTATTCGAATATTTAACAGAGCCAAATAATAATGTAGTTATGGTAAATGTAATCAAGTTGCGGAAAGGCTTGAATATTAATCTGAAGGGAAAGGCAACGAAGAAAAGAAGTAAACTATCGCAAGAGGATGGAATATTCGGAGTGGTTCCTGATGATTTTACGGGTGTTATACCAAAGGTAGTCGTCCATGCCGGTGATCAAGTTAAAGCAGGGGACGCATTGTTTGTTAATAAATTTTTCCCGGCTGTAAGATTTCCCTCTCCCGTCAGCGGAACGGTGACGGATATTGTCAGAGGCGAGCGGCGAAAGGTTCTTTGTGTAAAGGTAAAGGCAGATGAAAAACAGGTGTTCAGGGATTTTGGGCGTAAAGAGATTTCCGGTCTGGAAGGTGAAGCGGTGAAGGAATCGCTTCTGGATGCAGGCCTGTTTGGCTTCATTAACCAGTTGCCTTATGCTGTCTCCACGACCCCTGACGTAAAGCCTAAGGCCATTTTTGTGTCGGCGCTCCGGGATATGCCCTTGGCCTGTGATTTCGAGATGGAGTTGCAGGGGAACGAGGACGCTTTCCAGACGGGTCTGACGGCGCTGAGTAAGATGGCGCCTACCCATTTGGGGATTGGTGCCCGTCAGACGGCTCCGGCATTGGTCTCTGCCAGGGACGTGACGGTGACGGTCTTCCAGGGTCCCTGCCCTGCAGGGAATGTAGGTGTTCAGGTGAACCATCTTGATCCGGTCAACAAGGGAGAGGTGGTCTGGACGGTGGATCCTTCTGCCGTGATCTTTTTCGGACGGCTTTTCCTGACCGGAAAAGTAGATCTGACCAGGACCATTGCCGTAGCCGGAAGTGAGGTGAAAGATCCCTCTTACCTGGACGTGCGCATAGGGACTTCCCTGGGGACGATCTTGAAATCCAGACTGAAGAGTTCTGACCATGTCCGTGTGATCAACGGGAACCCGCTTACCGGAAAGCATGCCGGTCCGGAAGATTTTCTGGGCGCTCATGTCAGCGAGGTGACGGTGATCCCCGAGGGGGATACCGCAGATGAGTTCCTGGGGTGGATCCGTCCCAGGACGAGGCAGTTTTCGGTGAGCCATAGTTATTTCTCCTGGCTGTTCGGGCACAAGAAGGCCTACGACCTGGATGCCAGGATCAAGGGTGGTGAGCGTCACATGATTATGAGTGGCGAATATGACCGGGTGTTGCCCATGGACATTTACGGTGGTTATCTGATCAAGGCCATCCTGTCGGGGAATATTGACCGTCAGGAGCAGTTGGGCATCTATGAAGTCAGCCCGGAGGATTTTGCCCTGGCAGAGTTTGTCGACAGTTCCAAGTTGCCGTTACAGAAGATTGTCCGTGACGGTTTGAATCAATTACGTAAAGAAAATGCTTGAAAACAATGAGTCTCAAAAAGTATCTTAATCGAGTAAAACCCTGTTTTGAAGAGGGGGGAAAGTTACACGCCTTTGAAAGTGTTTACGACGGATTTGAAGCTTTCCTGTATGTGCCGAACAAGACCTCGTCCAGTGGAACGAACATACATGACTCCATTGATTCCAAGCGGATCATGATCCTCGTGGTCATCGCTTTGATGCCTGCCTTGTTGTTTGGGATGTATAATGTAGGCTATCAGAATTATATGCTGGCAGCCAGCCATCTTGGTCATCTGGCCCGTCCGGGTTTCTGGGCACTGTTCGGTTATGGCTTCCTGGCGGTACTGCCGAAGATCCTGGTCAGTTATATTGTAGGTCTGGGGATAGAGTTTGCGTGGGCTCAGTGGAAGCATGAGGAGATACAGGAAGGCTACCTGGTCACCGGCATTCTCCTTCCGATGATCCTCCCGGTCAGTTGTCCTCTGTGGATACTGGCTGTGGCAGTCGCCTTTGCGGTGATCTTTGCCAAGGAGATCTTCGGCGGTACGGGGATGAACATCTTCAATGTCGCTTTGGTTGCCCGTGCCTTCATGTTCTTTTCTTATCCCTCGAAGATGAGCGGCGCCAGCGTATGGATCGCCACGGACAAGATCTGCGGACTGGGCTTTACGCTGCCTGACGGCATCACTGCGGCTACGCCTTTAGGACAGATCAGCCAGAATGTTACCGTTCCTTACAGTTTATGGGATATGTTCAATGGTCTTATCCCCGGTTCTATTGGTGAGACGAGCGTGATAGCCATTGCCCTGGGAGCCTTGATGCTCCTGTTCACCGGCATCGCCAGTTGGAAGACCATGCTGAGTGTGTTTGTCGGCGGCGGGGTGACGGCAGCTCTTTTCAGTGCTACCGGATCAACGCCCATTCCATGGTATGAGCAACTTTGCCTGGGTGGTTTTGCCTTTGGTGCCGTCTTCATGGCTACTGATCCTGTCACCTCTGCCCGGACAGAAACCGGCAAGTATATCTACGGACTGCTCATCGGTATCCTCGCGATAGTGATCAGGGTCAAGAACCCGGGGTATGCCGAGGGGATGATGCTGGCCATTCTTGTGATGAATATGTTTGCGCCGTTGATTGACCACTGTGTCGTACAGTACAATATCTCCAAGAGGATGAAACGTGTAACCTCCAAAAACGAAAGATGATGTCAGAAAGAAAGAAAAAAAGTCTGGATACAAATTCGAATACTTATACCATTATTTATGCGAGTATCCTGGTCATCGTGGTAGCCTTTATGCTGGCGTTTGTCTTCAGGGCTCTTGCACCGCGCCAGAATGCAAACGTAGCCCTGGACCAGAAGAAGTGTGTGCTGGCTGCCCTGAATATCCGGGACCTCACGGACCAGCAGGCCGCAGCCACCTATGACCGGGTCGTGAAAACTGATGAGATCCTCAATGAAGCGGGCAAGGTGGTGAATCCCGGCTCTCCCGGTGCCGATCAGGCAGGGTTCAAACTGAACAGTGCTGATTACAAGGCGGGCAGGCTGGCTCTTTATGTCTGTCAGGTCAACGGGGAGCGGAAGTATGTGATCCCCGTTTACGGCATGGGGCTGTGGGGACCCATCTGGGGCTATATAGCCATCAATGCAGACAAGTCTACCGTTTTCGGGGCTTACTTTGATCATGAGAGTGAGACGGCCGGATTGGGTGCAGAAATTAAGGATAATGCAAAATGGCAGGAACAGTTCTGTCAGAAAAAGATATTCAAACCGGGGAGCAATGCTATTGCTTTGTCGGTAGTGAAGAAAGCAGATGTTACCGATCCTTCTACCCAATGTGATGCTGTAACGGGTGCTACGCTGACCTCTAAAGGTGTCAGCGCAATGCTACAGGAAGGTCTGGGAAAATATAAAGCATTTTTAATTCAGAAATAGAAGAGGAGAATAGATATGAATAATTTGTTTTCAAAGGAGAACACGCAAGCATTCATCCAGCCATTGAATACCGATAATCCCATTATGGTACAGGTGTTGGGTATTTGTTCTGCTCTTGCTGTAACCTCCCAACTGAAGCCGTCTATTGTGATGGGACTTGCCGTGACAGTCATTACGGCATTTTCTAATGTGATCATCTCTCTGATCCGTAAAACGATTCCTAATCGGATTCGTATTATCGTTCAGTTGGTAGTCGTTGCAGCTCTGGTTACTGTTGTAAGCCAGATGCTAAAGGCTTTTGCCTATGATGTGAGTGTACAACTTTCCGTATATGTGGGACTGATTATTACTAACTGTATTTTGATGGGGCGCCTTGAGGCATTTGCAATGCATAACCAACCATGGCCAAGTTTTCTGGACGGTTTGGGTAATGGATTAGGATATGCCTTGATTCTGGTTATTGTCGGTGCAGTCAGGGAGTTCTTCGGCAGAGGTTCTCTTATGGGATTCCAGATTCTTACACAGAATACCGCTGGTAATGGTTATCTCAATAATGGGATGATGACGATGCCGGCTATGGCTTTGATTATTCTGGGTTGTATCATTTGGGTACATCGTGCCATTTTTTATAAGGAAGATAAAAAGTAATTGAATAGAAAATTATGGAACATCTGTTTGGTTTATTCTTTAGATCGATTTTTGTCGATAATATGATCTTTGCCTATTTCTTAGGCATGTGCTCTTTTCTGGCCGTATCTAAGAATGTGAAGACCTCTTTGGGACTTGGGCTGGCAGTTACCTTCGTATTGTTGGTTACTGTACCTGTTAACTATTTACTGCAGGTTTATGTCCTCGGTCCTGACTGTCTGATCAAAGGCGTGGATTTGAGTTATTTGAGTTTTATTCTATTTATTGCTATTATCGCCGGAATTACTCAGTTGGTAGAAATGGCGGTGGAACGTTACAGTCCTTCCTTATATTCTGCTTTAGGTATCTTTTTACCTTTGATTGCCGTTAACTGTGCCATTATGGGAGCTTCATTGTTTATGCAGCAGCGTATCAACCTCGATCCAGCCAACCCACAGTTTATAGGCAGTGTGTGGGATAGTATAGTCTATGCCATTGGCAGTGGCTTGGGTTGGACGCTTTCTATAGTTTCTATGGGAGCCATCCGTGAGAAGATGGAATATTGTGATGTCCCTAAACCTCTTCAAGGATTGGGAATCACGTTTATCACCGTGGGACTTATGGCAATGGCGATGATGTGTTTTTCTGGACTTAAGTTTTAATGAGAGAGATTGAATAGACATGGAACAATTTATTTGCGTAAGCATAGGCATATTTTTAATAACAATTCTTCTGCTTGTTATCCTTTTATTGTTTGCAAAGAAATACCTTTCACCGAGTGGAAATGTGACGATAACAATTAATGGTGATAAGACACTTTCTGTGGCACAGGGTGACTCTCTGATGTCCACGTTGAACCAGAAAGGTATCTTCCTTCCATCTGCTTGTGGTGGCAAAGCCAGTTGTGGACAGTGCAAGATTCAGGTGGTATCTGGTGGTGGTGAAATCCTGGATTCTGAAACTTCTCATTTTACCCGCAGGCAGATTAAGGACCACTGGCGTTTGGGATGTCAGACAAAAGTGAAGGGTAATCTATCCGTTCTGGTTCCTCAAAGTATTCTCGGCGTCAAGTCGTATGACTGTAAAGTTATTTCTAATAAAAATGTGAGTAGTTTTATCAAGGAGTTGAAAGTTGCCCTTCCTGCAGGACAGCACATGGATTTTATGCCTGGTTCATATATACAAATCTATATCCCGACATACGACACTATAGATTATGACAAGGACTTTGACAAAGAAGCTATCGGACCTGATTATCTGCCTGTGTGGAAGAAATTTAATATTTTGTCATTGAAAGCCCATAACTCAGAACCGACGGTCCGTGCGTATTCTATGGCGAACTATCCGGATGAGGGCGATATCATCATGTTGACGGTTCGTATCGCTTCTACTCCGTTCAAACCACGTCCGCAGGTTGGCTTTCAAGATGTTCCTACGGGTATCGGATCTTCTTATATCTTTTCTTTAAAACCGGGAGACAATGTAAAGATGAGTGGTCCTTTTGGAGATTTCCATCCTAGGATTGATTCAGGAAAAGAGATGATCTGGGTAGGTGGAGGTGCCGGCATGGCTCCTTTACGTGCACAGATTATGTATATGACGAAGACCTTACATTGTCATGATCGGCAGATGCATTTCTTTTATGGTGCACGTTCACTCAGTGAGGCTTTCTTCCTTGAAGATTTCTGGAATTTGGAAAAGGAATATCCTAACTTCCATTTTCATCTGGCTTTGGACCGGCCTGACCCGAAGGCTGATGCTGCCGGAGTAACCTATACTGCTGGGTTTGTGCATAAGGTCATGTATAATACTTATTTGAAAGACCATGAGGCTCCTGAGGATATTGAGTATTATCTTTGTGGGCCTGGTCCGATGACGAAGTCAGTACAGCAGTTGCTATATGATCTAGGTGTAGATGAAAAGGATGTCATGTTTGATGACTTTTCTTAATTCATCTTTTGCTATAATAACAAAAAGGCAGGCTCTTTCGAGTCCGCCTTTTTTGTTGGGAAACAGAAGTGTATGATAATAGCTTTTTTTCTTTTCTTTTGATTATGTTTAGGATTTCATATCCGGGTCAAACTTTTTCTTGAGAAAGGTGCCTGTTATACTGTTTTTGCAAGTTGCTATTTCTTCAGGAGTGCCCGAAATGACAAGGTTGCCTCCTTTATTGCCGCCGTCAGGACCAAGGTCTATGACATAATCAGCGCATTTGATGACATCTAAATTATGTTCGATGACTATGACGGTATGTCCTCTGGATATCAGAGCATCGAAAGCGGATAGAAGACGCTTGATGTCATGGAAATGTAAACCTGTGGTAGGTTCGTCAAAAATAAACAGAGTCGGTTCTGCCTGCTCCTGACCGATGAAATAAGCCAGTTTTACACGTTGGTTCTCTCCACCGGAAAGTGTAGATGAATTCTGACCAAGTTTGATATATCCTAGTCCAACGTCCTGAAGGGGTTTCAGGCGGTTTATGATGGTCTTTTCCTTATATTCATCGAAAAAGGTGATCGCTTCGTTTACAGTCATGTTGAGGATATCGTTGATATTCTTCTCATGGAATCTGACTTCGAGAATATCATGCTTGAAACGCTGGCCATGACAGGCTTCACATTCAAGAGTCAAATCTGCCATGAATTGCATTTCTACGGTGATCACTCCGGCACCCTTGCAAACTTCACACCGTCCTCCATCGGTGTTGAAACTAAAATACTGTGAGGTGAATCCCATTTGTTTTGATAGTGGCTGTTCCGCAAACAACTCTCGGATAGCATCGTATGCCTTGACATAGGTGGCCGGATTACTTCTTGTGCTTCTTCCGATTGGATTCTGATCAACAAACTCTACGTGCTTGATTTGTTGCCAGTCACCATCCATTGACAGGTACTCGCCGGGGGCATCGCAGACTTCGTCAAGATGACGTTTCATAGCCGGATACAGAATACCTTTCACGAGCGAACTCTTTCCTGATCCGGATACACCGGTAATGACGGTAAGTACATTAAGGGGGAACTGAACGTCAATTCCTTTCAGATTGTTCATCCTGCATCCTTTCAATGAAATGCTCCTGTTCCAACTCCTTCTGGAAGTAGGAATGGGGATGGTTTCAGTACCCATCAAGTATTTGATGGTATAGCTTCTTGGATATTCTGCAAGTAGTTTGCGACTTAATTCCAGATTCCCCTGGGCTTGGTTGATTTCTTCCATCTTTCCTTGAAATACTACTTCTCCTCCAAGTCGGCCGGCATCAGGGCCAATATCGATTAATTCGTCTGCTGCCCGCATGATTTCTTCATCATGTTCTACCACAATAACGGTGTTTCCCAGACTTTGCAGTTCTTTTAAGACATGAATTAATTGGTCAGTATCTCTTGGATGCAGTCCGATACTTGGTTCGTCCAGAATATACAGGCTGCCTACCAGAGAACTACCTAGAGATGTCGTCAGGTTGATACGCTGGCTTTCTCCTCCGGAAAGGGTGTTGGACCGGCGGTTGAGGGTGAGATATCCAAGGCCTACTTCAACTAGGAATTGCAAGCGATTTTTGATTTCTACAAGTAGTCGTTTGGCTACATCTGTATCATGATGGTCTAATTCAAGGTGATCAAACCATTCTTTCAAGTCCCATACAGACATCTCTACCAAATCTGTAATGCTTCTCCCGCCAATCTTTACGTAAGTAGCTTCTTCCTTTAATCTTGTCCCATGGCAAGTCGGGCAAATCGTTTTTCCACGATACCGGCTCATCATAACACGGTATTGTATCTTATACTGATTTTCCTTGACCATCTGAAAAAAGGAATCAATGCTGACCTGGTCATGGATGTCCAATCCTTTTTCTGATGGGAGACCGTGCCATAGCATATCTTTTTCTTTTCGAGATAACTGGTAATAGGGTTTGAATATCGGAAACTGATCCTTTGCTGCTCTGCGGACAAATTCTTTTTGCCAGATGTTCATCTTATCACCATGCCAGCACTGTACGCATCCATCGTAGACACTCATAGCAGAGTTGGGAATAACAAGTCGTTCATCGATACCCAGTATACTTCCGAAACCTTCACAAGTAGGACATGCTCCAAGAGGAGAATTGAAAGAAAAGAGATTCTCTGTTGGTTCCTCAAATTGGATTCCGTCTGCTTCGAAACGTGTCGAGAAATGGAATACCTGTTGAGAAGGAAGGATCATAATCTGCATATAGCCATCACCTTCATAAAAGGCTGTCTCTGAAGAATCCGTCAGTCTGCTGATAGCATCCTTTTCCTGAGATACAGACATTCTGTCGATGACCAGAAATATTTCTTCTGAATTTAACTGATCTTTGGGATGAGCTTCGAGAAAATTGTCTATTCTTACAAAATCACCCTTCGTGAAAATACGTGAGTATCCTTCCTGAACATACATCTCCAGTTGTTTCTGTATAGTCCGTCCCTTGACGATATGCAAAGGAGACATAACAACGAATTTTGTCCCTTCACCAAACTTTTTCATCTGTTCGATGACATCTTCAGCTGTATGCTTCTTTACCTCCTGCCCGCTGACCGGTGAATAGGTCTTTCCTATACGGGCATAGAGAAGTCGAAGGTATTCATAGATTTCTGTGGAGGTGCCTACTGTACTCCTTGGATTTCTTGCAATGACTTTCTGTTCGATGGCTATTGCCGGAGGGAGACCTTTTATGAAATCACATTCCGGTTTTTTCATCCTGCCTAAAAACTGGCGTGCATAACTGGAAAGACTTTCCACGTAGCGCCGTTGCCCTTCTGCATATAACGTATCGAAAGCTAAGGAAGATTTTCCTGATCCGGAAACTCCCGTAACGACGATGAATTGGTTACGAGGAATTTTTAGATTGATGTTTTTTAAATTATTGACCCTCGCTCCTTTGATTTCTATATATTTTTCTTCAGACATAAATTTCTTCTCTAGATCAGTAAAATCATTATTCGTTTTAAAAAAGCAGTAATGAGAAAGTTGAGATCTCTTCATTCATGATGATAAGGCTCTCCCTTGATAATCGTACAAGCCCTGTAAAGTTGCTCGGTGAAGATTAATCTTATCATCTGATGTGAAAAGGTCATTTTAGAAAGGGAGATCAACTCATTGGCCCTGTCATAGACTTCCTTGGAGAAACCATAAGGACCACCGATGATAAAGATAAGCCGTTTTGCATTATTCATCTTTTTCTGCAGCCATCTGGCATATTCGATACTTCTATATTCTGTTCCGTGCTCATCCAGCAGAACAACCGTATCGGAGACCTGAAGTTGCTTCAGAATCAATTTGCCTTCGCGTATTTTCTGTTGATCTTCAGAAAGATGCCTGGTATCCTTAATTTCTGGGATGGTCATGATTTCGAAGGGCAGATAATGTGTGATTCTTTCTTTATAATCTTTGATTCCGGCAATGAAATGTTTGTCAGTGGTTTTTCCAACGACAATCAGTTCTGTTTTCATTTTTTGTTTTCAGAATTTTTATGTCCGGCTGAATGATTTATCTCAGTCTTGTAAGATGGATGATATTTTCCTTTTCTTTTAGGATTCATCGGGAACCATCCTTTCTCTACTCTTTTCTTTTGACTGAAAAGCTCGCCGATAGACCATAAAAGTGTAGCTCCGAGTATTCCTAAAAGTGATGAGAGAACCACCTTTCTGACAAGAAGTGATGCGGTTATACAAATAATTCCGAAAATCAAAAAAATGATCCAGGGATTAGTCCCCCAATAATATTCGGTCTTGATGACGATAGGGTGGAAGATGCCTATGATGAAAAATGTCAATAGGGCAATGATGATACCTGTGAAATACATTTTTAATCTTGTCGTTTGATTTCTTGTTTTGCAAATGTAAGAAAAATAATCTGATAAAAGTATCTTATAATAAAATTTAATCTCATAAAAACATCTCAAGACAATTTTTATTATTATCTTTGCGTTGAAGAAAAATAAGGAAATTATAAATAATATATTATGGCAAATAATGCAGAATTAATCGCTCAATGCGAATCAAAGGCAAAGAAATGGCTGTCTCCTGATTTTGATGAAAAGACTCGTAAGGAAGTTCAGACCAAACTTGATGCTGAAGATAAGACTGATCTGGTAGAGAGTTTTTATAAGGACCTGGAATTTGGTACAGGGGGTCTTCGCGGCATTATGGGAGCCGGAACGAACCGTATGAATATCTATACGGTGGGAATGGCTACACAAGGCTTTGCCAACTATTTGAAGAAATGTTTTACTGACAAAAAGCAAATCTCTGCTGTTGTTTGCTTTGATTGCCGTAATAATAGTGACTTGTTTTCTCGTACGGTGGCTGATATCTTTTCTGCAAATGGAATCAAGGTCTATTTGTTTAAAGAGATGAGACCGACTCCTGAATGCTCTTTTGCTATTCGCTATTTCAAGGCTCAGGCAGGTGTTAATATTACAGCTAGTCATAATCCTCGTGAGTACAATGGCTATAAGGCTTATTGGGAAGATGGGGCTCAGGTGCTGGCTCCTCATGATGCAGGTATTATCGAAGAAGTGAATAAGGTCAATGTCGAAGATGTAAAATTCAAGGGTAATGCAGACTTGATTCAGTTGATCGGAGAGGATGTGGACCAGCCTTATCTGGAGGAAATCAAGACGCTTTCCATTGATCCTGAGGTCATTAAGAGACAACACGATTTGAAGATTGTTTATACGCCTCTTCACGGAGCAGGTATGAAGATGATTCCCCGTTCTCTGAAATTCTGGGGCTTTGACAATATTCATTGTGTTAAGGAACAGATGGTTAAAGATGGTAATTTCCCTACTGTTGTACGTCCTAATCCCGAGTTTGCTGAAGCTTTGACCTTAGGCCTTCGTGATGCTAAAGCATTGGATGCTGATATACTGATGGCCAGTGACCCTGATGCAGACCGTGTCGGCATGGCTTGTAAGAATGATAAGGGGAAATGGGTGCTGATTAATGGCAATCAGACCACGTTGATATTCCTTTGGTATATTATTACAAACCGCAAGGCTAAAGGACTGATGAAACCTACCGATTTTATTGTCAAAACGATCGTAACTACGGAGGTGATCCGAAAGATTGCGGAAAAGAACCTTATTGAGATGCGTGATGTCTATACTGGTTTTAAATGGATTGCCAGTGAGATTCGTAATTCAGAAGGGATGCAGCATTATATCGGTGGCGGTGAAGAAAGCTATGGCTTCCTGGCTGAAGACTTTGTTCGTGACAAAGATGCTGTAAGTGCTTGTTCCCTGTTAGCTGAAATCTGTGCTTATGCCAAGGATAAGGGAGAATCTCTCTATGATATCTTAATGGATATTTACATGGAGTATGGTTTCTCTAAGGAATTTACAGTTAATGTAGAACGTCCTGGTAAGTCTGGAGCAGATGAGATTAAGCAGATGATGACAGATTTTCGCAACAATCCTCCACAGGAACTTGGCGGTTCAAAGGTGATCATGATTAAAGATTATGAAACTTTACTGGCTACAAGTGCAGATGGTAAACAGAGTCATATCTGCAAGCCGGCTACCAGTAATGTACTGCAGTGGTTCTGTAATGATGAGACCAGGGTAAGTGTCCGTCCTTCTGGTACAGAGCCTAAAATCAAATTCTATATCGAAGTAAAAGGTGTCATGCATTCTCCAAGTGACTATGATACTCTAGACCGTCAGGGCATGCAGAAGATTGAAGCGATAAAGAAGAGCTTGAATCTGAAATGATGACGGGCCTTTCCTTGTTGATCTTAGTTCTTTATGGATAGGTATTCGTGTTTCTACTGATACTGATTGATAGAGATGATTAGATAGCGGGGATTCTAAAGAGAAAAAGCTCAGGAAACAAAAATGGTTTCCGGAGCTTTTTATATTATATCTTTTTGTACTTGGAAAGGAGGAATGACAATCCTCTATTAGCCGTGTATACTTGGTGTTCAATACCATGAATGTATTGTTAAAAAAATATTTGAGAAAAGTTTGGCGGGATAAAAACTTTATTGTACCTTTGCAAACGCATTTGAGAGACGATGCCTGGCGATCGGAAACGAACCTTGAGGAAGGATGGGTGAGTGGCTGAAACCAGCAGTTTGCTAAACTGCCGTGCGGGTTT
>ENA-UOOK01005447-UOOK01005447.1-fermentation-metagenome-genome-assembly--contig:-NODE-5447-length-12779-cov-3.787724_pt1 | contig 12779 bp, 10 predicted proteins | sample MGYA00245777_ERZ724023 | MGnify/ENA primary metagenome ERZ724023 (study PRJEB28704, sample SAMN03018312) | fermentation metagenome | biome: anthropogenic terrestrial biome; feature: soil; material... | reverse complement strand
ATGGAAGGTCCTAATGTTAGAGATTTCTTGAGAAGCCACATAAAACTGGGACCGTTTCCTGGTTTTGCAAACGCAAATTTATACAGCGTTTCAACATCAATTTCGGTCAAATATTTTAGCTTCACTCCACATATTGTTGTGTCCGTAGCATTCAATATGTACGTTAATATTAAATCTACAAGATCACGCTCAATGCTATCAGGAGTAATCAGCACGAACGCCATATGATTCAGATTACTTGACAAGCAATCCGGAATAAATGAGCTTTCTATATTTTGTAAATCATTATATTGATTTGCCAATTTATTTAAACCAGTCATTATATATCTTCCTATTTATTAAAATTTATTGATACAGCCTCAATTGTTTTATTGATCGCATAAATCAATGTATTAATATCTATTACGCGCGGCGGTTTAATGCCTAGACAATTTGAATATGTTCTAACATAGATACCATTATCTAGAAGCCATTTTGCAACTCGTTGCGCATGCAATATATTTTCTTCATGTTGATTATACTTGCATATTTTTATTCCCCAAATTAGACCTTCCCCATATACAACTACATCCCTATATTCATTTAGGTGATCCATATGGCTTTTCAAACTAGATACTAACGCCCGAAAACTCTCATCTGTTTCTCTAATTAACTTTGATACTTCCCTTAAAGCAGCCATGGATAGTGGATGCCCTCCATGAGTGTAGTCTGCATCCCCTCTAATCAACCCATCAAAACATTCTTTAGCCGCACAAACAGATAATGGTAACCCACCAGCCACACCTTTACCTAGGATTAAAATATCTGTATTTAATCCCCAGTGTTTTGTTAATGTAACATCCTCAACCCATCCATAACTTTGGCTTTCATCTAATATATAAATTATATTATTTTCCAAACACATAGCGTTACTTTCGCATATAAATTGCTTCATTATCTCCGATGCAAATCCTCCGGAACTAAGCATAACTGGGTCTAGGATAACGCATGCCAGTTCATTTTTATGTTCTCTTATGATATTTTGTATTTGACTCAATGCAAAATCCAAATTACTACAGTGATCGGATTCTAGGGAGAAAGGTTGAGGGCAAAAAATGACATCCTCATAACTTCCTATTGAAATATCTTTTCTTGGTTTTCCCCATCCTCTCATATTAATTGTCTGTTGATTTTGTCCAAGATATATTCCATCACAAGTTAATACTTTAGGTTTTCCAGTTACTCGTCTTGCTAATTTAATGGCACATTCAACTGCTGATGACGCGTCATTCATTCGAAAGTTAATTAGATTCAGATAAGAAGGAAGATTCTGATATAATTCATTTATCGCTTCAACATTAAGCCGCGTAGAAAAATCCTCATCAGCAAAAAGAAATTGATCCAACTGACTTTTTACGGCATTGATAATTTTTGGATGATTATGTCCAAATAGTAAATTTACTGTTTGACTGCTAAGATCCAATGTCTTTCGATCGTTTTGTAGATAAAAATATGCGCCATTCCCGCTACGTTCGAATGCGTACGGTTTCCGTGGAATCGCATTGCTCATTATTTTTGGATGCATTTTCATTTACTCCTTACTTTATATAACTCCAATTTGGTTATATAAACTCATTGCCGATGTTGAGGTAAATATTGTTTCCCTGACAACGCATTACACAAAAATCCATTATCTAATATTTTTTGATATATACACTCATCTAGTACCCCATCCACGTCTTTCAAAAAGCATAGTTCTCTTACATCGTTCACTCCAAATGCAATTCTTGAGATAAAATTATCTTTTAACAAAAATTTCATTGTTAAGTCAGGAATACTCATTCCTGACTCATCTATAATTTTTTGTAAAGATACAATACTGGCACAGACTTCTTTCTTCGAAATCGTTTGCATTAACAAATTTAAATTAAAAATATGACCCTGATGAAAAGGGGCAGCGACAACAAGTGTCGTTTGATCGATGTATTTATAATCGACCAGATAATGTCTGGTATTTCTCCATAACAAATCATACTGTTTTGCGATCATCACATTATCAAATCTCTTCAAATCAATTAATTTTCTCAAATTTTTTGCATTATTTCCGGATATACCTATTTTTATATAATTATGTTGTTGGAATATTTTACTCATAGCACGAATAACCGGAGAATCATCAATCTCCACTTTTGTCAGGTCTTTTATTTCCCGTTTCCACCATAAAGACCAGTCCGCCTCATGAACCCTTAAAACATGAAGCTGATCCTCAAAATTTTCAATTGTTTTTTGAGCTTCATTATATATATAATCATAAGAACGATAATCTTCAATGTATTTATAATATCCTATCTTGGAAGACACCCTCATATCTTTGTATTTTCGTAATATCTTTGCTAGTATTATTTCTTTATTTCTTCCCCCATAGTATATAGCCGTATCTATATATCGTCCACCGTATTGATAATATTGCTCTATAATACTCTCTATTTCATATTCGCTTTTTTCTTTTAAAGAGAATGTTCCTAATTCAAATCTTTCATTTATAATAGACATAAAACGCCCCCCTTCTTTCACTTTGGCTATTATTTATGATAATCCCACATGATACAATAACGCCATATTCAAATATAAACAATTCTCGCATGCGGTAAAATACTTTGCGTACTTCGTTTTATCTATTGATTTTACGATCTCATCTGTCCTTGGTAAAGGATGATAAATTGATAAACCTTTTCGAGCATATTTTAATGTTTCCAAAGTAATTTGATATGCTTTAGGTGTTGGTATCCATCCGTTGGGTTCACTAATTGCAATAGTATGATCCGGATGATTAATCCCTATTGTTAAAACATTACTAACACTCGCAACCATTTCATTTGTATTATTTACTACTTGATAAGTCATCTTATAAGTATTCAAGAATTCACTTATATCTTTCGGTATTTCTCTGTTAGGAGGTGGTAAATAATAAAACTTTTTTATTCCAAAAATATTCATAGCCTTAACTATTGCCTTTAATGATCTTATTCCTAAATCACCTATTAATCCAATAGAAGCATTTTCATCGAGTCTGTTTTCCAAATATAAACAGAACAAGAAGTTGAGCGCTTGAACAGGATGCTCGTAATCCCCAATTCCGGCATTTATTACTCGTAAATTGTCTATTTCTCTAATATCATTTAGCACAGAATTATCATTATGTCTTATTACGATTATATCGGTATATTTGGCTAATACTTGTAGCATGTCGTACATGCTTTCACTGTAATAATCTCCACTTCTCGTCGTACAAATATCGGAAAAACTTATATACTTTCCTCCCATTCTTAATATAGCACTTTCGAATCCCGCTCTGGTCCTTGTACTTGGCTGAAAAAATAGACTAGCCATAATTTTATTTTCCAAGTCAGTGCTGCTTTTCCCTTGTGTTACTAACTTTTTGTATTCAAGGGCTTTTGAAAATATATTTAATATTTCCGATTTTGTTACATCTTCAATTGTTAGAAATGACTTCGATTTCAATTTTTGATCATTCCTTTCCGCTATGAACTAAGGTATAGAATGTATGGTCAAGTTAGCTCTAGCCTAGCAACGCGAAATTTGTTAGAATGTGCTTTAAGGCGTACACTTTGATTAAAATCGTTTATTCCATCTGTTGAGGGATGGATGTCCACCAGTCTATTGTTGTTGCTTGTATCGCTTCAACCAATTGGCCATCTACAAAAGTAAGCGTTTTTTCACCTTCACCGGAGACCCCTCTTCCGCTACACGGTCTAGCTTTCAGAAAGCAATTGCAAGGATCTCTGTACTGAGTCTCTGGTGAAATACTGGATTCTTATCTATAACATTCTGAAGCCTACTTGCAAAATTGTTCTTGCTCACCCTAAATGAGCTAAAGCGATTTGCGGTAAAGAAAAGACGAGAGTATAGCCAAATAAACCGCCCACATCTTCACATCTTCAAGCATGATTTGGTTTTCAAAAGCTTTGTTTTACCTGAGGATGTATACCTGCTTCGGAATTTGGAACGTTATCGCTTGAGACTTACCCATTTCACCACTGGCATTTCTTTTTCAGCCGCCCATTTGTGGTAGCTTAGTTATGTGTGCCTTTTTTTGGCATGGTGCTTTGATTAGAATGCTTCAACTTTTTCTCCTTCAATACACTTTACTTCGAGTTTAAGCCGATTGACTGCTTCATCGAGAACCTCCTGATCAAGTCCAACAAAAATACGTATCATATTCTCACCATTCTTTCCAGATCCCTCGCCAGGAACAGCTATTAAGTGTCGATTTACAAGCAATCTCTTGCAAAATTCAATACCACTAATTCCCAATTGCTTGACAGAAACGAATAAGTAAAGCCCACCTTCAGGTAGATCACAAGATAGCAATGGTATTTCTAATAGTCTTTTATGAAGGTATTTCGTCTTTTTCTTCATAAAATCATTGGATTTATGTAAATACTCAACATAATCTCCTTTTAGTACATTGCTAGCTATACACTCAGAAATATTCGTAGGATACATAAAACTATATAAGGCACTTTTATGAAGCTCTTCAATAAATTTATTTTCTGCAACTACATAAGCCAGTCGAATTCCTGTTAATGCAAACCCTTTTGAAAAACTATGGAGGCATATCACATTACTGTATTTTCCATCCAATAAAATATTTCTTCCATTGTAAATATAATCCTCATATTCATAATCAATAATAAGCCATAAATTCTTATTCTGAGTAATCTCTATTAGTGTGTTAATTTCTTTTTCACTAATCACTGATCCACAAGGATTTAAAGGAGAATTAATAAGAATAGCTTTTGTATTCTGATTAATTTTTGATATGATATCATCCCAATCAAAAGCATAATGGGAACCCATCTTTGTCATTTCAAATTGAACAGGCACTCCCCCAGCCAACTTTACTATATTGGGATAGTGTTCCCAACTAGGGTCTTGTATAAGGATTTCATCACCATTGTCCAAAACAGTAAGCAAGGTATTGTAAATTGCAGAAGCACCTCCAGGTACGACGTATATTTGATTTTGCTCAATATCAATGTTTTCTTGTAAAAATTTATTAAGAATTAAGCTTTTTAATTCTTTATTGCCGCCAAAAGATGGATAGCGATTAACGCCGGAAACAAAAGATTGTTTCATATCCTGTAGTGAATTGGCAGGAGGGTTAAATAAAGGCTCTCCTCCAGCCATCCCAATCACATCATTCCACCCTTCTTCTGCTGCTTTCATCATCAATTCCGATACTTTTGATCCAGCCAATTCCCTAACTTTTTTTGAAATATACATTTCCATCATAAATCCTTTCTTGTATCGTTCAATATTTTTTTCAAAAACATTTTGTATATTAATTGCTATCTACTTTGCTATAATTTTATTTCTCTCAACTGCAAACTCAACTATACGTTCGCATAGTGAAGAATAACTTATTCCCGCGACTTGTGCTTCTTTAGGTAGCAAACTGACAGGAGTCATGCCAGGTAAAGAATTAGCTTCTAAACAATATTTCCTGCCTTTTTGATCAATCATAAAATCTATGCGAGAATAATCTCTCAGACCGAGCGCCTTATGTACATTTAGTGCTATCTTCTGCAATTCCTTTGAATCATCAGAATTCAAATTAGCTGGACATATTTCTGTGCCTATTCCTTCTTGATATTTAGTTTTATAGCTAAATATCTCCTCATCTGGTATAATTTCAATAACAGGTAAGGCTTTCTCACCCAAAATGCCAATTGAATATTCCTTCCCAATAATTTTTTCTTCGACAATTATTTCATTTTGAAATTGCTTGGCACATTTCAATGCTTTTTGTAAGCTGGCCTGTGAGTCTGCCACTGAAATGCCTAAACTCGATCCACAACTATTAGGTTTAACTATATAAGGAAAATGCATGTTGTTGTTTTTCATGCATCCATCATTCGAGAAAAACCAGTTTGGCGTTTTAATATTTTTATTTTTCATAATGATTTTTGATAAATTCTTATCCATTGCAAGCATACTTCCTGCAAAGCCTGTACCAGTATAGTTTATGCCGAGCATATCAAAGCATGCTTGAATCTGACCATTCTCGCCAACAGAGCCATGTAGAGCCAAAAAAACAACATCAGCACTTTGACAAACAGGAATCAAAGAATTATTCATAATAGGACCATTTGGTTGACATATTATCCCTTTAATTTCCTCATCATGAATAAATGTGGATAAATCATAAAAACAATGTCGGTTTTTATAATTTTTGTACGTTTGCTCAAAAATATCTTCTATTTCGACATTAATCTTCTCGCATAGATCAAGCATAATAACCTTATGACCATTTCGCGTTAGAGCATTTGATATTTGGCTTCCCGATGATAATGAAATATTTCTTTCTGGACTCAGGCCACCTGCCAATACTACAATATTCATAACAATTTCTCCTTTAAAATAAAATCGAATTATGCTTTCAATTTATATGTATGCGGCTTTTACGTTTTTCACACCTTCATCATTTGAAATCATAAATAGCTTTTCAATAATTTCTTCGATAAGTTGCTCTTCTACAAAAACATTTTTTGGATTATAACTTTCTAAAGAGACATAATAACAAATCAAGTTGAAAATTCATAATTCACTCTAATTCTACATGATAGCTCTTTTCTTAATAAAAGAATGAATCCCTCTTAATCTTCCACTTCGGTCGAAATTCTTGCATTTAAGAAGCTGTTCTCATAGGGAAAATGTGCTATAATAAAACCTATGAAAAATATAGAATATAAGCCAACAAATTATTCGAGTACTTAACAGATGAACAATGTGAGAAGATTTGCGAGTTTTTCCCATTTGGGAATAAAAGTACAGTACATAAACGCTCACTTGTGGAAGCAGTACTTTACATAGTAAAGACCGGTTGCCAGTGGCGTTTATTGCCCCACGATTATCCAAAATGGAGTACAGTAAAATCGTTCTATTATCGGGCAAACGCAAAAGGAATTTGGGAAAAGGTCATGCAATTTTTGGTCAAAGAAACCCGAATGAATTCTGGAAGAAGCGAAACCCCTTCCTACGCTTTGATTGATTCGCAAAGCGCAAAAACAACTGCTGATGCGAATAACCGTGGCTATGACGGAGGGAAAAACGAAAGGACGTAAGCGCCATATCGTGACCGATATAATGGAGAACATCCTTGCTATCCATATTCATGCAGCAAATATCCATGATACAAAAGGCGGGTGCAAAAATATCCGTCGATTAAAGTAGGCTGCGTCAATGAAGGTTACTGTGGAACTTTTAAACGTTTGATTGAAGCCACTTTCAACGTCAGAATTGACATTTCAAAGCAAATCAAGCCCAAATTTGAGGTTCTGCCTAAATGGTGGCGTGTGGAGCGTACTTTTTCCTGGCTGAATAATTCTCGCCGGTTGTCCAAAGATTATGAGATTAAAACAATATCGGAGAAAACCATGGTTATAATTTTTCATATGCATACGTTGCTGAAGCGCCTATGAGAACAGGTTCTAAAATAGGTAAATATAATATATTATTGATAATTATCCTTAAATATTCGAGTTGATACTATCCTGACTAACATCGAACGGGAATTCTGTGGAACGGGTAATCATCCATTGAACTGCACCTTGCTTTGAATGACATTATGCACCGCACGATTTCGCCTGAATTCACCTTTCACGAAAACTTCTATGAGAGCGTAAGGCGCTTTAGGATGATTTTAATCAGCGGTTTATTCATTACAATACCGAAACTTGGAAAAACTACAATTGGACACCGTGCCAGAATTTAAATTATCTGTTAGACACGACTCTTAGTTGTTGAATTTGTGATACACATAAAGTTAAGTGTTGTATTCTTAAATTTCATTCCAATTTCACTTTTCCTAAATATGTTATATCATCATATGACTGACTAAATGCTGCTGAATTGGCCCAAGTTAACCAGCAAAATTGTTTGTCATCCCTGCTGCTGAATATTACAGCGGTTATATCCAGCCAAAGCGCCATATCTTTATAAGGAACGACACTTAAAAACTTCCACGGAATAGCAATAGACAATTGGCATAAATCATCAGAAAAGTATATTTTATAAGGGTATGGATAAACAGAACTAATACCATCCCAAATATAGTACTTTCTCCAATATAATACACTGCTATTAATTTCTTCTCGCACTTGGAAGATAAAGTTTCTTAAAAAAGGTAGCTTATTTGCATCTTCACCTGTCCCTATATCAATTCGTATGCCACTTTTTTGCATAAAATCATTTAAATTTAATGATTTAAGACTTTTAATGGTAGTGCTAATATAGAGATAAGATTCATCCCACCAAAGGCTATTATCTACAGTGAAATTTTTGGCAAAAGTGCAATTGCCCAATTTAACATGTGTATCAAATACATTCTGTTTCGCCACAATATTTTCATCAATAGTTATCTTACTTGCATTATCGTTACGATCTTTCTCTTCATGTCTTAAACACTTTGCACTTGGTCCCATCCAAAAAATGTTACCTAATATTTTTCTGAATTTCTGATTACTATCAAAGCAGATTAAGTTAAGGACATCTTCTTTAAGTAATATTGGTAAAGCACGTTTCATTATACTATTAAATTTTGTCTCTTTATTAATTAATTCATAGCCTGTATATTCTTTATTTAATATCCACGTAGGTATTCTTTCTGGATAAATCATATTTATCAATTTACATGCAAATAAAACATCTCCATCGGCATCCCAGTCTACAGATCTAGCATAAACCAAGTTCCAATCAATTTCATTTTTATCAATTAACAATGCAATATCATGTAATTTTGAAATATCTGTGTAATAATTTTTATTATATAAAAGTAACGCATTCATATCCTTTTGTATGTATTCTTCGGTAAAATGGCTCATTAAATTTATTATTCGGTCATGTATTTCTAATAGCCAAATATTATTTCCCTGTAAATTGGCTTCTATCGCCCTTGCAATAACGGACTTCATGTAACTCCAGTTTTCCGCATAATTATTAATAATTCTTACATGCAAATCCATTTCCATTGTAATAGATTTGTTATCATTAACTTCAATTTTTTTTCCCAATTCTGATAAATGATAGCATCGTGCTAATCCTTTTATAGCTTTATCTATATCATATTTTTTATAATTAGAATTATTATCTAAGATATCATAAGCATGGGTGACATATCCTAATGAATCCAGTATATTGAGCGCTAATTCTATGTTATCGCTATCAATGAGGAGATCAATGTCAAGCGATTTACGCTGCTCCATAAATTCGTATAAATCTGCAGCCAAATATTGACCTTTAATATGTATTAGTTTAACTCCATTATCGTAAAATGCCTTTGATATTTTTTTTAATTCAACTTCTCTGATAGAATTAAATTCTTTCTGACTTTTAATGGCTTTTTTTGTTTCCTCATATTCCTTCATATTCATTTCTTTTAATTTGTCTATAAATACACGATTTATTCTATGGTTTTTTATAAAATTGATGAACTCACCATTATTCTTACACTGTTTCTGTACAAAAGCATTTAAATCATACAAAGCGCTATTCATATATTTTCTCCTAAATATTAGTTATTTCAGTATATTTCCTTTATTTATATGCAACTGGTTGAATATCCTTTTCATATATATGCCGAACAATCTCTTCAATATCAGGTTCTTTCAGACTAAAATCTCTAATAGCAAAATTTTGCGTTATATAGGAAACTACTTCCGGTGCGCTTATTTCCTCTTTCCTAAATAGTATCCACTTTGTTGTACCTTCTTCTTTAACAACCTTAAATTTAGAGTTAAAAAGGTTTTCATTTGCATTTTGAAAATCGACTATTAACATATATCCTGTTGAATACGTTTGTTTAAAATACTCTAAGGATCCATCATAAATTTTCCTCCCTTTATCAATCATAATAAGCCGATCACATATTTGAGCAATGTCATCCATATCGTGAGTTGTAAGAATAACAGTGGTCTGTTTTTCCTTATTGATTTCCTTAATAAAATGGCGAATTCGATCTTTAGCAACTACATCTAAACCAATCGTAGGTTCATCTAAATAGACTATTTCTGGATCATGCAGCAATGCTACAGCAATATTGGCCCGCATCTTCTGACCTAAACTCAACTGTCTCACAGGTGTTTTTATAAAATCTTTCATAGCCAATAACTCTACATAAAATTCAACATTTCGTTTAAATACAGCATTATTTATTCTATACATTTTTTGATATAAATCAAAAGTTTCATTCATTGGCAAATCCCAATATAATTGTGAACGTTGTCCAAACACAACGCCTATATGCATTGCATTTTCTTTTCTATTCTTATATGGGATTCTTTCATCAACGCATACCGTTCCGGATGTAGGAACCAATATCCCAGCCAGCATTTTAATAGTAGTTGATTTTCCTGCACCATTAGGCCCGATGTATCCTACTACTTCTCCCTTATTTATATTAAAATCAATCCCGCTAACGGCTTTTTTTATTTCATAATCGCGATGATATAAGGACTTTAATACGTTTCCAAACCCCGATTTTCTCTTGTAAATTTTAAACTCTTTGGTTAAGCTACTTACTTCAATAAATGCCATAATAATTCTCCTTATGATCCCGTACTGTTATAATGTTTAATTCCAGAAATCCAAAATAGATATGAGCCAACAAAAAGGATGATCGCCACCAGAGGAGAAAGAAATTGAATGATTGGGCTAAACATCAAAAAGTCACTTTTTTCTAAAAAATACTGCGCAGGATAAAAATTAACAAAAGCAAAGGGAAATATAATTGTTAAAACAATTTGAACCGCTTTATTGTAAACAGATATAGGATACTGTATAAAATCGCTAAGGCTAAACATCAAACTACGTAAACTGCTATTTTTTATCATCCAAAATGTTGGAACTGCAGAAAAGATAGATGCGGAGGCCTGTATTAGTGCACCGCTTATCACGACTATAATGAAAAACAATATCTTTAAGGCGGTCATTTTTATACAGAGCTTAGCAAAACACATTACTATCACTATTATAGACACTATAACGTGGCAAAAATATCCGTAAGAAAAACCGCTGCATGTTAGATAAAGAAAAGGGTTCATTGGCTTCGTTAATACTTCATCGAACCTGCCCATTAATATCATATTAGGCAAGCCATTACTTAAACGAGCTACAAAAAAACTTGCTAATGCATAAGAAAGTAAGTTTAACGCAAATAACAGTAATACTTCATAAGGGCCCCAACTTCCAATTGTTTTAAATTGATTAATCATTACCCAAACTATGCCAAACTGAGCAAAAAATCCTGTTGCCTCTGCTAAAGCAACACTTATTGTAGAACTTCTATACTCCACCATGGATTTTAGATTGATTTTTATGAACTGAAAATATAAATCTATGTAGTGCATGAGTTATCCCCCTTGTATAGTAATTATCTTTTGCGCCCGAGCCCATATGACTTTTTCAATCAAAAGAAAAACAACAATCCAAAATAATTGCAATAAAATAATTTGCAATGATTCGGCATTTGTGTATTTTCCCAAATAAATAGAGATAGGTTCAAACGATATAAGCCTAAAAGGAAGGTAAGAACTGATCTTTAGTAAAAAACTAGGATAAAACCACAAGGGGACAAACGTCCCGCCAAAAAGATCGAAGCAGGCTCTAATATACCAAGTTGCATAAAGCGCAGTTTTAAACCAAAAAGAAAGTAATCCAAAAGTATAATTAATAAAATATATTAAGATAATGCCATTAAATAAACTAATAAAAAATAAAAGTAATTTTATCACGTCAATAGAAAATTTAAACTGAAGGAATAATGCTGCTATTATACAGATAGGAATTGTTCCAAAAACTGTATAGAACAAGTTTTCTCCGATCTGTTCAAAAATAAAATAGTATTTAAAATTAACAGGTCTTACAAAATCCGCTTCTATGGAGCCATCACTTACTTTTGTCGCAAGGCGATTACCCATATTTGAACGAGTGAAACTACTTACAATTAAATTGATAATTACATAGTTCATCATGTCTGGCAAAGTGATGCCATTAACACTTTCTTTTCCGCTATACAACGCAAACCATATGCTTATTTGTACAAAAAAACTAAGCAGCGAAGTAAAAATATAAATGTAGGAATCTGATCTATAAATATATTTTTGTTGAAACGCCTTTTTCATAAAGGAAAAATAAACACTTTTCACCATAATGCCCCTTTATAATATGTTTTTATATAAAATGTATTATTTAGTATTATTTTGTATAATTATGGTTTACATTATATTCCTTTTTTTATATATTTCATTAACATATACTATTTTTTCATTAACATATTTCATTATTTGATAAAATATTGCCATATATGGAGCTTTACTATGGCTATCTGTGATTCTCCAATCCCTCTGCATACCTGTGTCTATTGACAATGTTTCATACTGCCATATAGAGGGCAGAGGCTTGCCGGCCGGTAAGAATGCACAAATTTCTTGATGATTGTGTCACATACCCGACTTGATGGAGAGTTCGGGGTAGTATAAAATAAAAGTATTACGAAGGGCGTCCGACATGGGAAAAATAACGATAACCGATACATAAAGGATCGGATAAGGGTCTGTCAGACTGGTATTGGAAAGCAAGCAGAAGATTCCAAAAAGGAAACTCCTGCTCAAGCACATGGGCCAGAAATTCTTCCTGCTTGGGCGTACCTTCCTGTTCGCACAGTTCCACCATGCGCCGCGAAAGGATAAGCTTTCGGCAGCAAGCCGCGATGCGTTCAC
>ENA-UOOK01005445-UOOK01005445.1-fermentation-metagenome-genome-assembly--contig:-NODE-5445-length-12784-cov-5.295781_pt1 | contig 12784 bp, 13 predicted proteins | sample MGYA00245777_ERZ724023 | MGnify/ENA primary metagenome ERZ724023 (study PRJEB28704, sample SAMN03018312) | fermentation metagenome | biome: anthropogenic terrestrial biome; feature: soil; material... | reverse complement strand
GCGGCTGTTTCAGGCGTCTCTCTGGTAGATAGTATTATGGTCCTTGTAAGCTTGATCTTTTCTGCCATGGCGGCCGGAGGCGCCGTTGTTGCCGGACAATATCTCGGTCAGAAGAACACAGAAAGAGCAGATGAATCCGCTCGGCAGCTGATGTGGGTTATGCTGGCTTTATCGATTATCGTAACGGCACTTCTGTATTTGTGCAGATGGTTTATTCTTCATGTAGTGTTCGGTCAAATTGATGAGAATGTCATGTATAATGCGGATGTCTATTTGATGATTGTAGCGGCTTCTGTGCCGTTTATTGCTCTTTATAACGGCGGTGCGGCAATTTTTCGCGCGATGGGCGATTCAAAAACTTCTATGCGTGTTTCGCTCCTTATGAATATCATCAACGTGATTGGAAACGCGCTTCTGATTTTCGAATTTCACCGCGGAACTGAGGGGGTCGCAATTCCGACCTTGGTTTCACGTATGGTTGCGGCATTTTTAATGCTCTTTTTACTGAAAAAATCCGGCAGAACCATTTCGATTCCTACCGACACTCCCTATCGTCCAGATTGGAAGATCATTAAAAATATTCTTCGGATTGGAGTTCCGAATGGACTTGAAAACGGAATGTTTCAGCTTGGAAAAATTATTATTTTAAGCTTGGTTTCCACTTTTGGAACTTATTCTATCGCAGCGAATGCAGTGGGGAATACCATTGGAAACTTTCAGACGATGTCCGGAATGGCCATGTCGCTTGCCGTTGTTACCGTGATTTCACAGTGTATGGGAGCAGGCGATGTAAAACAAGCACGTTATTATGTGAGAAAACTAATGAAGATCACCTACCTTTTCATGGATGCTTTTGGAATCTTGATTTTGTTGGGGTTGCCTTTGGTTATGAAAGTTTATGGACTTTCTCAGGAAGCCACTAATGCAGCAACGCTTCTTTTAACGATTCATGGCGTTTCTGCAATGCTGATCTGGCCCTTGTCATTTACGCTTCCCAATGTTTTTCGTGCTTCGGGAGATGTAAAATTCAGTATGATCGTTTCAACAGCTTCCATGTGGATTTTTCGAATTCTCTTCAGCTATGTATTTGGGCAGTATCTTGGATTCGGCGTAGTCGGTGTATGGGCAGCAATGATTGTGGACTGGATCTGCCGTATTTGCTTTTTTGTTCCGCACTATTTTCGCGGGAAATGGACTTCTTATAAAGCAGTTTGAGTGCTTTTATTCTTTTACTATATTATGAAAAATTTAGATTAACCACTTAACTGAATATTCGGGATCAGAAATGAGCATCCTTTTTTTAAACAAATGTTTAGGAGGATGCCCATCATGGCTTCAGCAAAAGTTGAAATCTGTGGGGTCAATACAGCAAAATTACAGGTGCTTACCGAAAAACAAAAGATAGAGCTTTTAAAGAAGATGAAAGCGGGCGACCCTAATGCCCGTGAAGAATTGATCAAGGGAAATCTGCGGCTTGTTCTCAGTGTGATTCAGAGATTTACGAATCGTGGGGAAAATCCGGATGACTTGTTCCAGGTCGGATGTATTGGATTGATGAAGGCGATCGACCATTTTGATATTAATCAAGGGGTTCGTTTTTCCACTTATGGAGTACCGATGATCGTGGGAGAGATTCGCCGTTATCTGCGGGATAATAATGCGATTCGGGTATCTCGTTCTTTGCGCGATACTGCCTATAAAGCAATGCAGGCGAAAGAACGCATGACTGTTTCTCTCTCCAGAGAACCAACAATAGACGAACTGAGCAAAGAATTGGATCGCCCGCGGGAAGAGGTCGTTTTGGCACTTGGCTCTGTCGTGGAGCCGGTTTCTCTTTATGAGCCGGTATTTTCTGACGGCGGCGATACGATCTATGTAATGGACCAAGTGGGAGATCATAATGACGATAACAACTGGCTGGACGAAATTGCGCTAAAACAGGCGCTTCTTGATTTAAATAAACGAGAAAAGAAAATCCTTGCCCTGCGCTTTTTTAAAGGAAAGACGCAGATGGAGGTTGCGCAGGAAATTGGAATTTCTCAGGCGCAGGTATCACGTTTGGAAAAAGCGGCTCTAGGAAAAATCAAAAGAAATTTATGAAATTTAGAAAACTTCAAAAAATGCTCATATTTTATTGGTATGATTTTTCCATATTATTTTAAAAGAAAAGGGTTGAATCCCATTTATGGAAAATCATCACCATTATAGACATGATCAGCAGAAGAGGCGAAAGCAAATCTCCGTGCTGATTGCAGTTGGTTGCTGCTGTATCGGAATCCTTTTTGCATGCTTGAAATTTGGAGTTTTTAATCTGGAAAAATCAGTAGAAGCTTCATCCTCAAAAGGGGAGGTACTTTCAGAAGCATCTTCCGAAGTATCGTCAGAAGAAGCGGGAACAGATGACTTTTCCCCGGGAAATATTTCCTGGGAAAAAGATGAAAATGGAGTGCATCTGGATGTTCCGTATCTGGATCAAGATGATTTGCTGCCTTCCGGCTGTGAACTGGTCAGCACTTTGATGCTGTTGGAGTATTATCATTATTCTTATACAGTAGATGATATTATTGATAATCTTGATATGGGGAATCTCTCAGAAATTGATGATCCCAATTATGATTATGCCGGACCGAGTCCGGAAGAATGTTTTGTGGGAAACCCTTTGAATGGAGATGGATTCGGGTGTTTTCCGCCGGTGATCCAAAAAATGATGAATCGGCTTTTAAAGGGCGGACAGCAAGCAGTCGATACCAGTGGAGAAAGTCTTGATGATCTCGCAAAACAATATTTGGATCAAGGAAAACCGGTTTTGGTTTGGACAACTATATTATGGGGTGATGCATATCCATCTGATACTTGGCTTTTGGCAAAGCCTGGTGTCTATTCGATTCCGGAAGAAGATGTTTCTTCCAGCCTGATCACCGATCAGACTTATACATGGCCTGCCAATGAGCATTGTGTAGTCTTTGTTGGCTATGATGAGGACGATTTTTATTTTAATGATCCATATGCGGACAGTGGAACGATTGCCTGCTCTAAAGAACAGGCAAATCAGTGCTACGAAACAATGGGATATCGCAGCCTTGCAGTGGAATAAAGACATGCCCCCTGCACATAGATTTGGTGTACAGGGGGTGTTTTTATGACCTGCCGTGTTTTCGATATGCGGAGAAAAGAAGTAATCAATATTCGTAATGGAATGAGACTGGGATGTGTGAACGATGTGGAAATTGATACGGAGACAGCCAATATTCTTTCATTGGTGGTATATGGGCGTTTGCGCTTTTTCGGCCTTTTTGGAAGAGAAGAAGATCAGATCATTCCATGGAATAAAATCACAGTGATCGGCAGCGATACTATTTTAGTGGATTGTGACCTGCCGGTGCTGCCGGAACATCGGGCTTTGTTTTCACATAAAAGGAAAGAGACAGGGAAAAAAAGCTTGTACTGAAGACTTTGCTGTGATATAATACTTTAGCGCGAATCTGCGCAGTTATAAAAAACGCACGCCGTGCCTGTGACGAACTGGTGCCCAATTTTGGGTTCTGCGTCATGCAAAAGGGCCGGCGGTGGAAAAACCAAGGAGGAAAAAAGAATGTCAGTCGTATCTATGAAACAACTGCTTGAAGCAGGTGTCCATTTTGGACATCAGACCCGTCGCTGGAACCCGAAGATGGCTCCTTATATTTTTACGGAGCGCAATGGAATCTACATTATTGATCTCCAGAAGACCGTTAAAAAGTTGGAGGAAGCCTATAACTTTGTCCGTGATATTTCCGCGGATGGCAAGAGCATTCTGTTTGTCGGCACAAAGAAACAGGCTCAAGAGTCTGTAAAAGAAGAAGCTGAACGCGCTGGCGCTTACTATGTAAACGCTCGGTGGCTTGGCGGCATGCTCACAAACTTCCGTACCATTCGTCGCCGTATTGATCGTCTCCGTCAGCTCCAAGCAATGGAAGAGGATGGCACTTTCGATCTGCTCCCGAAGAAGGAAGTTGTTAAACTGAAACTGGAAATTGAAAAATTGGAGAAGTTCCTCGGCGGCATTAAAGATATGAAGGCTCTGCCTGGAGCGCTCTTTATTGTCGATCCCCGCAAGGAACGCATTGCTGTTTCTGAAGCACGCAAGCTTCATATTCCGATTGTTGCAATCGTTGATACCAACTGCGACCCTGATGAAATTGACTATGTGATTCCGGGCAACGACGATGCAATTCGTGCTGTTAGGCTGATTTCTGCAACAATGGCAAACGCTGTCATTGAAGGTCATGAAGGCCAGCAGGGCGCTGCAGAAGAGCAGGAAAAAGTTGAAGAAGGCAAAGACGCAGAGTAATTAAAGATTAACTGCTAATTACTATAATAAACAAATATAATAAAGATTCGGAGGTATCATCAATGGCTTTTACCGCAAAGGATGTAAAAGAGCTCCGTGAAAAGACCGGCTGCGGAATGATGGATTGTAAAAAGGCACTTACCGCATCCGATGGAGATATGGATAAGGCGCTGGATTTTCTGCGTGAAAAGGGACTGGCTGCCGCTACAAAAAAGGCTGGGAGAATTGCCGCAGAAGGTGTTGCATACGCTGTTTCTGATGACAAGGCCGGCGTGATTCTCGAAGTAAATGCAGAAACGGATTTTGTTGCGAAGAATGCTTCTTTCCAAGAGTTCGTTGAGATCTGTGCCAAGACAATTCTCAAAGAGAATCCGGCAGATTTAGATGCTCTGCTTAAATGTAAGGCTTTTGGCAAAGAGATTACAGTCGATGAAGAGCTCAAAGAAAAGATTTATAAAATCGGTGAGAATCTTAAGATTCGCCGTTTTCAGCGCATAGAAGGCGTAACTGCTGATTATATTCACGCAGGTGGAAAGATTGCAGTTTTGGTCGGCTTTGATACTGATCCAGCAATTGCCGAAAAGGACGAATTTAAGGAGTATGCACATAATGTGGGCATGCAGATTGCGGCAATGAATCCGCAGTTCTTAGATCGTAATTCTGTTCCTAAAGATGTTGTTGAGCATGAAAAGAAAATTGCAAGTGAGCAGGCAGCAGCTTCCGGAAAGCCCGCAAATGTGATTGAGAAAATGGTGACCGGAAAGGTCAACAAGACTCTCAAGGAAATTTGCCTTGTCGATCAGGCTTATGTCAAAGACAGCAGCCTTTCTATTCAGAAATACACAGAGCAGGTTGCAAAAGAGCTTGGCGGAAAGATTACAATTAAAGAATTTGTCCGTTATGAAAAAGGCGAGGGCCTCGAGAAACGCAATGAGAATTTTGCAGAAGAAATTAAGAACCTCGTTAAATAAAGAATAATCAAAAAGCACCGAAGCGTTTTAAAAGCTTCGGTGCTTTTTTGAGGAAGTTTTGATCTTGAAAATCCATGTTTCATAGAGAATACTTTTATTCTGGGAGCAGTTCATGATTTTTAACGGCATTTTCTATTTCTTCAACAACAAATGGCCATAAGGGTGGCATACCAATGCGTACCATATCCATTCGCTGATATACCTGAGAACGTGTGACACGCCCGAGCTTCCAAGTGTATCCGTCAGTAGCAACGTTGTTCAAAAATGGCTGCAGACGGTCACAGGCAGCGGCATATTGTGCGTCCGGTGTTTCCATTGCATCAAATTCTTCCCAAAGAGCTCGCATCTGAGGCCCTTGATCGGATGGAAGCTGAATGTATAATTTGTCTGCGGCTTCGGATTCCCGTACTGCTTTTGTTTGGTTTCCGGCAACATCATAGGCAAAAGTATCACCGGCATAGATTTCAATTAAATCGTGGATAAGACACATTTTGATTGCACGGTCAAGATTAACATGCGGACATGCGTATTCATAAAGGACCATAGCCATCAGTGCAAGGTGCCAACTGTGCTCTGCATCTGTCTCACGACGGCTTTGATCTGTTAAAACGGTTCTACGGAGAATGTTTTTCATCTTGTCGGTTTCCAGTAGAAAATGGAGCTGTTGTTTGATTCGTTCCTGTTCCAAAAGAATGCCTCCTTATTTTTTCTTGCGGAAGAAAATAGAGTATAAGCCCCGATCAAATCCGCCTACAATTGCTTCATAAGTGACCAGTCCCATTTTGTTTTTGAGCTGAGTCTCATTCCAAAGCCGAATAAAATGATTGGCGGCAGAGACGCCTTCTGGGCCAAAGCTTTGCAAAGCGGGCAGAACATACATCCCAATCCAAAAACGGCGGTCATAAAACGAAATTCCCTTCAGCTTGAGACCGATTTCCCGAAAATAGGAGAAATAACAGTCAAGCAGTTCTTTGGCAAAAGCCTCCTGAAAAGCATTGTCACTGCCGGAAAGCTGCTCTGCAGCTGGTGTAAGCCATTCTTTGCATTGCTCAAAGTCTTCAGGATAGTCTCTGGAATTATAGCGCTTTTGTTGCGGAAGAAAAGAAAAAATATTTTCATCAATTTTAGAAAGAATGGATTTTTCCAAAAGAGAATCACCTCTCCTTGCTTTTATAAGGAAAATTGTATCATGATTTTGGGATTTCGACAAGATTGCATTGTGAAATATGACTTTGTTTGGTTGACTTTCCCATATAGATTCGATAAAATGATTAGAAATAGCTGTGGATTTCTACTAAAAAATGAATCTGCAGCAGAAAGGCGGCGCGTTAGATTGACAGTTCGGGAAAAAATTCAGGCTTTGCGTCGGGAGATGGACCGGTACAAAGTGGATGCGGTGATCGTTCCCACCAGCGATCCTCATTTGAGTGAATATCCACCAATGTGCTGGCAGGCGCGAAACTGGCTCACCGGTTTTACCGGGAGTGCGGGAACTTTAATTGTGACGAAAGAAGAGGCCGGATTGTGGACGGATGGGCGGTATTTTTTGCAGGCTGAGTCCGAACTTTCCGGCAGTCATATTAAACTTTATCGGATGGGAGTCAAAGGAGTTCCCACGATTTCGGCTTTTCTCGCCGCTAAAATTCCGGCCGGTAGAGCAGCTGTAGACGGAATGGTTTGTCCAGCCAGAACAGCATTTGTGATTGAAAATGCGCTGAAAAAAGCAGATGCGGAACTGGTTGATCTTGATTTGATATCACGGATCTGGAAAGAAGGGCGCCCGGCTCTGCCCAATTCGACGATTGTGACTTTGGCGGATTCCTTTTCAGGACAGCCCGCGAAAGACAAAATAAAATTAATTCGGAAACATCTGAAAGAATTAGGAGTGCAGGCACAGCTTTATAGTTTGCTGGAGGATACCGCATGGGGAACAAACCTGCGCGGCAGCGATATTGACTACAATCCCTTTTTCCTATCTTACCTTTTGGTTACGGAAGAGGATGCAATCCTTTACGTAGAAAAGGACAGGCTGTCTAAAGAAGCGCGAGCTTCCCTTGAGGAGAATAACATCGAAGTTCGCCCGTATGGCGTTTTGCAGGAAAACTTGCAGCAGGATTTTGGCGGCTGTAAGTTTCTCGTGAGCCTTCCTAATATCTGCTGGACTTGTGTGCGTCTGCTGATTCAAAATCCAACGGTCACTGTTGTTTATGGGTCCGATGTGATTATGAATCTAAAAGGAGTTAAGAACGAAACGGAGCTGTCCAATTTACGCACTGCACATTTATGGGACGGCGTTGCTCTGACCAAATTTGCCGTATGGTTATCCGATCGCATGAAAAACGGGACGCCTACGGGAGAGTATGATGTCTGTGAAAAATTGAAAGCACTTCGTGCCGCGCTGTCGGAAAATCGCGGCGAGAGCTTTGCAACGATTGCAGCTTTCGGGAAAAATGCAGCAATGATGCATTACGAGCCTACAAAAGAAAAATATTCTATGATAGAACCGCATGGATTTTTGCTGATCGATTCCGGCGGACAGTTCTTGACTGGTACGACCGATGTGACCAGAACATTTTCGATGGGACCTCTTACGGAAGAGGAACGCAAGAGCTATACATTCGTATTGAAAGCCCACATTAGTCTTGCCATGGCACGTTTTCCGGAAGGAACGACCGGAGGAGCGCTGGATGCGCTTTCTAGGGAACAAGTCTGGAAAGTCGGGCAGGATTATCGCTGCGGAACAGGACATGGAGTCGGATATTATGGCGGAGTTCACGAGGGACCGCAGAATTTTTGCCCGGGCAGCCCGATTCCGCTTAAAGTTGGGATGACGATTACAGATGAACCAGGTATTTATAAGGACGAAAAATTTGGAATCCGGATTGAAAATATGCTGGAGGTCGTTTTTTGGAAAAATACAGAATATGGTGACTTTTATGGGTTCCGTCCGCTTACACTGTTTCCGATTGATACAACTCCGCTTTGCTTGGAGATGATGACGCGGGAAGAAAAGGAATATTTGAATCAATATCATAAAACAGTCTATGAAAAGTTGTCTCCTCTTCTTGAAAAAGAAGAACGTGAATGGCTGCAAAGGGCATGCCACCCAGTTTCTGAAGGAGGAAATTTATGAGAAGCCTAATTGATCCGCTCGATTTGTCCATCAAGGAAATTAATTCTATTTTGGATTTGGCAGATGATATCGCGAAGGACCCTAAACGCTATCGTCATGTCTGTGACGGCAAAAAACTTGCGACGCTTTTTTATGAACCAAGCACACGCACACGCCTGAGTTTTGAAGCCGCCATGCTCAATATGGGCGGCAGCGTGATGGGATTTGCCACCGCTGATTCTTCCTCTGCTTCAAAGGGAGAAAGTGTGGCAGATACCATTCGCGTCGTTTCCTGTTATGCGGATATTTGTGCGATGAGACACCCCAAAGAGGGTGCGCCGTTAAGGGCATCCCTCTATTCCAAAATACCGGTGATCAATGCCGGAGACGGAGGGCATCAGCATCCGACACAGACTTTGGCGGATCTGATGACGATCCGGCAGAAAAAAGGGCGCCTTTCTCATTTGACAATTGGGCTTTGCGGAGATCTAAAGTTTGGCAGAACGGTTCACTCCTTGATTAAATCGCTTTCCCGGTATGAAGGAATCAGTTTCGTGCTGATTTCGCCGGAAGAGCTGCGCGTACCAAGCTATATTCTTGAGGAGGTTTTAAAGCCAAAAAGGATTTCCTATAAAGAAGTCAGCAACTTGGAGCTCGCCATGGGGGAACTTGATTTACTTTATATGACCCGCGTGCAGAAGGAGCGCTTTTTCAATGAAGCGGATTATGTTCGTTTGAAAGATACTTATATCCTGACTGAGGACAAGCTTCGCAATGCAAAACCGGATATGTATATTCTGCATCCATTGCCGCGTGTGAATGAGATTTCCTTAGAAGTGGACGATGACCCGCGCGCCGCTTATTTTGATCAGGTACAGAATGGCGTTTATGTACGAATGGCTCTGATGATGAAACTTTTGGGGGTGGAAAAGCCATGCTGAATATTGATTCTTTGCAGACTGGAATTGTCATTGATCATATTCCTGCCGGAGAAAGTATGCGCATTTATGAGCTCCTTCATCTGGAACAAATGGATTGTTGCGTTGCGGTGATTAAAAATGCACGCAGTACAAAATATGGGCGGAAAGATATTATTAAGATTGAGGGCAACGTTAAGATTGACCTTGATGTTTTGGGATTCGTTGATCCGAATATCACAGTCGATTTTATTGAGAATGGAAAAATCATTGAGAAGAAAACAATGACACTCCCTCAATACCTGCGAAATGTAATTAAATGCAAAAATCCTCGCTGTATTACAACGATTGAAGAAGAGATCGATCAGGTGTTTCAGCTTTGTGACCCTAAAGCAAGACGGTATCGCTGCATTTATTGTGAACAGGAATATTCTCCGAGACCATAAGATCATTTTAGGCCGACGTTTTGGCGTCGGCCTTTTTAATTGTTAAATTTAAAGAAAAATCCATAAATTTGAGCAAAAAATCGATTATAATAAAAAGCATAATCTCATTTTTAGGAGAGTGACTAAATGAACTGGATTGATAAATTGGATCGAAAATTCGGGAGACATGCGATTTCGCACTTGATGTACGGAATTTCTGCCGTGATGCTGATTGTTTACTTCGCAAATTTGCTGACCAGAGGGGCGGTTTATCAGCTGCTTTCTTTTAACCGTTCTTTGATCTTTTCCGGACAGATTTGGAGAGTAATCACTTTTTTGATTCTTCCGCCGAATAACTCTCCTATCTGGATTTTATTCAGCCTGTATTTTTATTGCCTGATTGGCAATGGATTGGAGCAGGAATGGGGTAGTTTCCGCTTTAATTTGTTCTATCTGATTGGTGCTTTGGGAGCAATCATTTCCGGCTTTTTGACGGGATATGCAGTCAATGATTATCTGAATTTTTCTATGTTCCTGGCGTTTGCAGCAATTTATCCGAATTTTCAGATCCTTGTCTTTTTCATTCTGCCAATCCAGATTAAATATCTTGCGGCTTTTGACCTAGTCTTTTATGCGTTTTCTTTTATAAGCGGAACTTTTTCAACTCGAATAGCGATTTTAATGGCACTTTTAAATGTAGTTCTTTTCTTCGGCAGTGATTTTTATCATCATTTAAAGGGGGAATCCGGTTATCGGCAGACACGCAATAACTGGAGAAATTTTTATCGACAATGACTTATGGAAAGGAAACATCCATGAAGAAAAAAATTCGAGCCTTGGCGGGCTTACTTTGTCTTTGCGTAATATTTTCCGGCTGCAGCTTTCATGATTTTCCGTGGGATTTTCAAAATCAGTATCAGCAGACTCAGACGGCGTCGGAGAGCAATTCACAGGCACAGGGAGATTCGAAAATCGAGCAGAAAAGCGATTATGAAAATTTGCCTGATGATGACTGCCGGACCCTTTATGATCAGCTTTTGTCGGCAGTGCCGAAAATTTCTACCCAGCAGCAGTCTGACGGAACTTATCCAATTCAGGAAGTCACTGTTTCGCAATCTCTTTCCGCTGCACAGATTCGGGAAAGTGTAAGGGCGATACGAAACGATCATCCGGAATACTTTTGGATAAGTACCGTTTATCAATATCGGTATTTCGGAGGCAACACTTCTGTACAGTTGTTTTCATACCTTTCACCGGAAGAAAGCACTCAGAATTCACAGCAGTTAAAACAGGTTATTGATGGAATTCTTGCCGATGTATCTGAGACCAGCGGCGATCTAGACCGGGAAATTGCAGTCTTCAACGCGCTTTCCGATCGCTGCAAATATGATTTTGATGCCGAAAAGGACGAGAGCAAATGGCGGGCTTATACGGCAGTTGGAGCACTCCTCGACGGGAAAGCAGTCTGCGATGGGTATGCGCGGGCCATGGAGTTACTATGCGCTTATGTGAAAATCCCTTGTAGGATTATTTATGGCACTTCTAAGGGTAGTTCTCATGCTTGGAATTTGGTCCAACTTGATGGGAACTGGTATCATTTTGATCCTACTTGGATAGACAATAACAGCATTCGTGCCTATGATGCTTTTAATGTGACAGACAACGTGATTCAGCTGGATCATACAATTAGTCCTATCAATGGAGAAGAAGACGGAAATTTTGAAATGCCCGCCTGTACGGCGACAGAAGATAATTATTTTGTTGCGCGGGGTATCCATATTAATAGGGCCGACGATTCGGATTCAGAAGGAATTATAAAAGCTTTAAAAGAAGCAATGCTTTCGGGAGATACAAATTTGGCCTTTTATATCGACCCTTCCATCGATTTTCAAACAGAATTAAAAGCACTTTTTTCGGGGGGGCCTTACCAATTTGAGAAATGGGTAGAGACAGCGAATTTTTTGTTGCCTTCAGAGAAACAGATTCATTACAATAATGTTCGTTATATTCCTTTTGAGGCAATGCATGGAATCAGCTTACAGCTTGATTATCAGGAATCTTAAAAAAGCAGATGATTATTCTATAAAAAACGATCTGCATGACATATAAAATGGTTATTAGGAAAAATGAGGAGGATCTTTAGTGTTACAGGACATTTTACCACATATTTATCATAATTCATTTGAGCTGCGTTCTGCAGAAGAAGAGGATGTTGTTTTTATTTTTCGGAGAAATCAGGTCCTATTAAAGGTTTCTGATTGTCAGTTGACTTTACCGCATATCAAAGATTTTTCACAGATTGCTCCGGAGCATTGTCGCTCTCTATTTTCGATTGATAATACATGGTATTCCATGCTAAAGGAAGGCGAAATTGCTCCACCGGAGGGGTATGATTATTATTCTACTGCACAGTACCGAGAATTTCGCCCGATGAAAGCTTTATTTCCATGCGCTGTCGCCGGAAGTTTAAATAGATGGTATCTAGATAATCAATATTGTGGGGCTTGCGGGGAAAAGCTGCAGGACAGCGAAGAGGAACGGGCCTTGGTTTGCCCTTCATGCGGAAAGATCCTATATCCAAAAATCTGTCCGGCGGTTATAGTTGCCGTTTGTGACGGAGATCGCCTTCTTCTGACGAAGTATGCAGGGCGCTCGTTTAAAAAGTATGCACTGATTGCAGGCTTTAATGAAATCGGAGAATCCATTGAGGAAACAGTTCATCGAGAGGTCTTTGAAGAAGTAGGGGTGAAAGTTAAAAATTTAAGATTTTATAAATCACAGCCTTGGGTATTTACTGATACTTTATTAATGGGATTTTTCTGTGACCTTGATGGAGAGGATCAAATCACACTGCAGAAAAGTGAACTGTCAGTAGGCACGTGGGTGAAACGCAGCGAATTGCCGGAAGACATGGCAAAGCTGAGTTTAACTGGAGAAATGATTGAATGTTTTCGCAAAGATTTAGATAAATCAAAAAAAGGTGAAAAAAGGTGAAAAAAGGGGTTGACAAAGGGAGGTAGGTTTGGTAT
>ENA-UOOK01005443-UOOK01005443.1-fermentation-metagenome-genome-assembly--contig:-NODE-5443-length-12785-cov-5.834643_pt1 | contig 12785 bp, 12 predicted proteins | sample MGYA00245777_ERZ724023 | MGnify/ENA primary metagenome ERZ724023 (study PRJEB28704, sample SAMN03018312) | fermentation metagenome | biome: anthropogenic terrestrial biome; feature: soil; material... | reverse complement strand
CAGCGTGGTGAATAAATTTTATACTTTAGCAGCTTTTATTATTTAATGAGAGCTGCAGCTCTCATTTAGATTTTTTATGTCTTAATTATTCAAGTTCTCCATTTCTTAATATTTCTATATCAATATTTGCTTTTATAGTAACATTTTCAATAAAACCTTGGTCAATCTTATCTTTCAATTCACTACGCCATTTTGCCATAGCATAACGTGTTATATCTATGCAGTCTACCTTGTACTCATTTTGCATTTTTTCGATAAAATCGATACATTGACTTTCAATATCCAGCTTTATTGAGTTTTCAATTTCTTTAAGCAAATTGCTCTTTTTATCTAAAGGTTTTTTATTATAATGCTCTATAAGTTGACCATTAATCTTAACATTTATATTGAATGTAAAGTCATTTCCTTTTCTTAATACATCTACTTTTCTAGAACCTTTTATATTAACGCTTCCTTTGTCAATTACTTCTTCTTCATCTTTGACTGTAAAAGGTATAATTCCTTCAACTTTTTCTCCTCTTAAAAGCGATATGATTCGTGCTTCTTCGATTCCAGCTTTAGCAATTAATTTATCAGCTTTAAAAATTCCTACCCCTGCTATTGAAACACCGTTTTCAGTTGCTTTAATAATTGGAACTATCGGATTTTTATCTGTAGAATAAGATTTAAGCATTAACAAATGCAAAGTTACAGAAGGTATAAAACTTTCCTTATATGAATTCCTTAATAAATCCAATATATAGTCCCCTATATTAGAGTAGTTTGTAATCTTATTTTTTAACAGCTCTTCAGCTTTTCCTTCTGCAATTGCAACAAATAAATTAAGTTTTATGTGAGGGTTTCTATATAATATATCTAAATAGTTATGAAGTCCCTGTTCAGCAAGTTCTTCACCATAGACTACAGCTTGAAGAACTCCAAATAATTGCTGCTGAGGTGTTCTAAGGGCCCGCTTTGTTCTAGTTTCTCCTATAGTTTTTGCAATATTGGTTGCAATAGTTGCACTACTAACAATATCCGGTGAAAATAAAGGGAAAACTCCGGTAACAGCAACTTTATTGCCCATACTAGATTCCTCTCCCGTACTATTTTTAACTAGATCATACCCACCTACAATAGGAATAGATAAATCTTCAATATCCTTTGCATCCCAACATCCAGAAAGTAGCATTAACATAATTATGCATACCGTTAATAATAGTATTCTTTTATTCATTTTTTTGTTGTCCTACCTTTCAAAAACAATGATGCTAATAAAAAAATTATTGGGTATCCTATGCCTGCAATAAAGTAACCATACCCTAAGTAGGTGATAATATTAAAAACCTGCTGTACATTTTTAGGAATCAAAGCAACTACAAATATAATTATACCAGTTGTAATTGATACTGCACTAAAATGTTTTTCCAGTTTTAAATTTAAAAACTGCGTAATTGAATAAGATGATACAAAAGAGTAATTTATTGATGGTCTAGCTGCTATAGCGGTCCATAATATTAAGAAAAACAGATCCAACCTTTCAATAACAGGAATATCTACTATTTTATATAAAAGTATAAACGGCCAAATAATCTTTTGCAGAACTTCAGTTCCAAATATCACTATACTTGCTATAGTGATAAAAACATTGACAAATGTTATTATTCCCAAAGCTATAACACCATCTCTAACTACTCTCGTCTTTTGCTTCAACATAGGATAATATACAAATATCAACTCAGTACGCGAATATGAATATGATAACGCAAAACAAGCTTTTAATATATTTATTAATCCTGCTTCACCTATGGGAAGCAAATTGGTATAAGTGCTCGCGGTAAATGATGGTAATATTAGCAACAAACTTACAGGCAGTAAGTAAAAAACTAATTCATTAAATCTACCTACTAAAGTTGAACCGTTCATTATTGTATATATAATAAAAATTACATATATACATAGTATTACTGGTGTAGGTGTTCTTTGTAAAATATATAAGGAGGTTATTTCAACAAAAACACGTATTGATGTTGATACAATTAATATGGTGTATGCAATATAACCTAAAGTAAATATCCTGCCCACAAATTTGCCAAACAATTTATCTGTAATTTCACTAAGCGAATACTTTGGATAAATTCTACATAATCTTTCAATAAGTAATAGTGATATTAAAGGCACAAACGCACTTATCAAAACAGATATCCATCCATCCTGTAACGCTTCCTGAGTTGCTAATCTAGGAAGACTTAGAATTCCAGCTCCGGTTGCTCCTCCAATTAAAATAAAAATAAACTGTCTATCAGTAATTTGAAAGCTGGTATCAATTTTCATTATCTTGCTCACCTCTTCTAAAATTCCCTTGCCTTCTCTTGTTAATATTTGGCACAGACTCCGGTCGCTTCTTAAAGCTGAATATTGAAGAACGTATAAACGAATCCTTTAAATCGGAAAAGTTAAATGGAGCATAAGGAGCAAAGTATGGAACTCCCATACTGCTTTGATTAGCCAGATGAACAATAAGAAAAAGCCATGTCATCGTAAATCCAAAGATACCAAATACGGCAGCAGTAGCAATAAATATTAAGCGAAGCAATCTGGATGTTATTGCCATGCAAAAATTAGATATTGCAAAGGTGCTTATAGTTGCAGTAGCTGCAACAATTATTATTGCAGGGCTTACAAAACTTGCTGAAACAATTGCCTGACCTAGAATAATTCCTGCAACCACTCCCATAGTCTGCCCTAAAGGAGAAGGCATACGCAGCCCCGCTTCAAAAATTATCTGGACAACAATTTCTAGAATAAGTACTTCAACTACTGCCGGAAAAGGAACTTCACTTCTATTTTTCGCAATTGGTATAAGAAGCTCATATGGTATTAACTCCTGGTAAAAGCTTATAAGTGATATATATAACGCCGGCAAAGATACAGCACTAAAAAAAGCTACATATCTAAAAAGCCTCATAAGTATCCCCTGTTGGGTTTTCGTAGAATAATCTTCAGCTGCCTGAAGCATTTCGACAAAAAGAGCAGGATAAACAATTGCTAATGGAGATTGATCAGAAATTATTACTACTCTTCCTTCCAAGAGTTCTGCTACTGCTATGTCAGCCCTTTCGATTTCTCTATAGAGCGGGAAAAGTGAGCGAGGGTTATCTTCAATAAACTGGTTGATATATCCAGTTGATAGAATTCCATCCATTTCAATTTTCTTTATTCTATTTAGTACTTCATTTACAATTTCAGGGTTTGCAATATCTTTTATATACATAATTGCTACATCTGTGCGTGTCCTTTTTCCAATGATAAGCTTTTCTACCGCAAGATTAGTATCTCTTAGTTTTCTTCTTATAAGTGCAATGTTAGTTGTTAAGCTTTCAACAAACCCTTCTCTTGGTCCACATATGGTCCTGTCAAGAAGCGGTTCATCAAGAGTTCTGGTCTCTCCTCCCCGTATATCAAATACTATCACCTCAGAAATACCATTCACAATAAGTACAGTTAATCCATCATAGATACATTGAACAGTTTCATCAAGAGATGCTTTTTTCTTTATTTGGCCAATAGAAACCAATCTCTTTGTAATGTAATCTAAAAGATTATTATCATTAAATGATTGTTCTTTTTCGTTGAACTTCATCAGAGGTTTAATAATATCCTGATTTAAAAACTGAGTGTCAATTACTCCTTGCATATATATTACTGCAGCATTAATATCTTGTTCAGCCTTTATAATAAATGAACGCACGATAATATCTGAACTATTTTCAATGTATTTCTGCAGCATATTTAATTTTGTGGTTATATTTGCCGGCAGCTTAACATCTCCAGATTTGTCACAGACGCCGCTAATGTCTTTTTGTTTTTTGGGGAATAGCTTCTTAAACATACTCAATATTTCCAATCCCTCTCAGGTTACAAATCATTCCTAAACTTTTTTAATTTAGTCTTAGCATTTTATAATATAGCCTTATTATTATCACTAATGCAATTAATTATTGATATTAGGGATTAATAAAAATTACATTAGTCAATAAAAACTTTAAAAGCCATGTCTTTAGGCTTTAAAGTTTTTATTTAAACAGTTTATTTTTTTAATCCCCCTTATATAATAAAATACAATTGTATGAGATTTAGTTTGAAAGAAATTGAAATTTTCTGGAAAACTAATGCGCATGTGCATGTGCATATTTTTTAAAAATAAATTGCACGCACAACTTAAATGAAATTAAGCCCGCTATTGCAAGTACTCCTCCAAGACTATCCTCTGATCTCTAATCTCCTCAGATGCCTCAGTTCCAACATATCTTATATGCCATGGCTCATAGTTATACCCGGTTATCTCTTCTTTGCCTTCAGGATATCTTATAATAAATCCAAATTTATGTGCATTATCTTCTAACCATTGTCCTTCTTTTGTTTCCCCAAAGTTTTCTGTAAGGGATTTTGAAACACCAGCTTCATTTGTTACATCCATTGCTAAACCTGTCTGATGTTCACTTTGGCCTGGATAAGCTACATACTTGCCAGCTTCTTTCTTACCTACAGCTTTAACTTTTCTATCATATATTTGTTTTTGATATTCATAAGACCGATACCCTGACACACCATAAAGAATTATGTCCTCTTTTTCTGCCTCTTTGAACAACTCTTCCAATGCTTCAGCAGCCTCTTCCTGCATCATTTTCTGTTTAAGAGCAGTACCAGGTGAAAATCGGATATCAACTTCTCCAAGATTTTTCGGTACATAATCTTTGGATATATCACATTTCTTATTTACCAAAATTAAAATATCTTCAGTTTCATTCGTATCTTCAGCTGATGTCAACACTGCATATGTTGTTTCAATAATAAATTTTCCTGATATAAATACTACTGATAATAATATAAACATAAAAACCAGGTTTCTTAAAAACCTTGTTTTATTAAACTTTTTCTTTCTTTGTCTTCTGTAAGATGCCATAGTAACCTCACTTTCCTGTTACAATAATAAATCAATATTATGACAGAAAGGTGACAATTACATGAAATTTTTAAGACAAAAAAAAATTACAGTAAACTATCACCCTTTACATAATAATTCATAATATATATTATCAGTGATAAATCACTAAAAAATGAAGGGAGAAATATAATTATGACAGATTTTAACTACAATGACTTAAAAGCCGAATTAAAAGCTGAACTGAAGGCTGAACTAAAAGCTGAACTTGACGCTGAGCAAGATGTTGAAGTAGAAGAAGAGGAATATAATGACCAAAAGCAGTATAACAAACAAATTAACTACAATGTTCTAACACAAAGTCAGTATCAAGGTCAAAAAGCTGAAAATGATGCAGACACAGACGCTGACGCTGAAGCTGAAGCTGAAACAGAAAACAAAGCTGAAGCTAAATCAAAAGCAAAATCTGAAAATGAAAATGAAAATGAAGCAAAAGCAAAAGCAAAGGCCGAAGTTGAAACCGAAAAAAAAGGGAAATATTTTTAAATTAAAATGAAAATGAGTGGGAAATTTTTCCCACTTTACATAAAATTATCAGAATAAGGACTTCTAAAAAAGGGGATGAAGATATGGAATTACAAGACGAGTTGCTTGAGAAAAAAGTAAAAAAAGATACAAAAGGAAAGAAAAAAATTCTAGGAAAAGATAGTATTCAGTTTAACTCCCAAGATCTTGATCAGGAGCAAAAGGTTGACATGAATCCAGTACAACTAAATACACAAAATATCCATATCTTCGTGAGTAATGACAAGAATAATTATTCCAGTAAAATAACTGGCATTACCTATATGGAAAGAAGTAAAAATATTGCTGCTAATGCAAAAATATGCTTATTTTTTGGTAACGAGTGTCGTCTCCCTATATACGAAACTAATTCTGACATTAACGGTAACTTTGTTATTGAAGATATACCTCCGGGATATTATACTTTGCTTGCTGAACTTGGAGACTTGGAATATCGGTCACATTACATTAAAGTTCTTCCTTGTCAAAATATTCATGAATCAATACTATTAAAGAAGTTCATATAGTAAAGTAATTCACTCAAAATATTCTATGATTGTCTCTTTTTACGAAACTCAAAAGGCGATTAGTTTTGAAAGTTTCTCAAGGTTTTAGAAAAGTAGCTTTGATCGGCAAAACTTAAACTACTTTCAATACTTGAGATGAATTCATTTTTTTAAGTCAAGTTGTAGAAAGGTGTAAAAAAAGATGAGGAAAAATATTTGCTAAATTAACAAAGCTGCAGTAAAATATTTATCTGTAAATAAATTTACTAAAGCTTTGCTTTTTATTAAATAATTTAGGAGTGAAAATAATGCAAGATAAAAAACTAAAGATACTTACTATAGGTGCGCACCCTGATGATTGTGAATTAACTACGGGAGGTATTTGCACCAAATATAAAAGACTAGGACATGTTGTAAAATATGTTTATACAACAAATGGTGATGCTGGGCATCATAAGATTGGTGGAGAGAAATTAGCGGAAGTAAGATCTGAAGAAGTAAGGAATGCTTGTGCGATAGCAGGTTTTGAATATGAAATAATGAACAATCATGATGGTTACCTGGAAGCAAGTTTATGTAACCGTGATAACCTAATTCGGATAATAAGGAAGTTTCGGCCTGATATTATATTTACGCATAGGCCAAATGACTACCATCCGGACCATAGGCATACTGCTATACTAGTACAGGATGCTTCATACCTGATAAGAGTTCCTAATGTGTGCCCTGATACTCCTGCTCTGAACTACTCACCTGTAATAATGTATATGTCAGACAATTTCAATAAACCTATTCCTTTTGAACCCTATATTGTTGTCGATATAGATGATGCTATGGAAATAAAGACAAAAATAGTTGATTGTCATAAATCCCAGTTTTATGAGTGGCTACCGTGGATCGAAGGGTATGAGAGTGAAGTTCCTACCGATGAAAAAGATAGATTTCTATGGTTAGCTTCAACGCAAGCTACAAGAGATAATGAAATAGCTGAGAAATTTCGTCCTAATCTTAAAGAACATTATGGAAAGGAAGAAGGACTAGCGATAAAATGTGCCGAGGCTTTTGAATTAAGTGAATATGGCGGAGAATTGAATGAAGATGAAAGGTTAATATATTTTCCTTTCTAATATACAAGGGGACAGGTACATTTATTTACAAATCAAGGTACCTGTCCCCTTGGTTTTTGATTTTTTGATTCATGCACAATACCTAATAAATTTGCATATAACTATTAACAAACCCGAATATCAATGATATACTATTCCCATAATTTTGTGAAAGAAGGTAATTACATGGAATATATTGAAGTCTCCAAAGCTTCCAGGCTACAAGGTTCAGTCTGGATACAAGGCTCAAAAAATAGTTCTCTTGCTTTAATGGCAGCCGCCTGTCTCTTGAATGGCACTGTCATTCTTGAAAACATTCCGGACATTTCAGATGTACATACATTCCTTAATATTCTAAGAGATCTGGGAGCAAAAGCTGGCTTTGTAGACAATAACCGAATCATTATAACTCCAGAAGGTATATCCAGCTCCTTTATTGATCCTTTACATACCCAAAAAGTCAGACCTGCATATTATTTTATCGGTTCTCTCCTTGCAAAACATAAAACGGTAACATTAGGATACCCAGGCGGTGACCGTATAGGACAAAGACCTATAGACCAACATGTAAAAGGTCTTAAATTGATGGGCGCACAGTTTGAGTTTTTTGATGACTTTTATACTGTTACTGCCGACAGATTGAAGGGCTGTGAGATATACTTTGATGTTATTACTGGTGGAGCTACACTTAATATTATGATGGCTGCTGTAACTGCCAAAGGCACAACAACTCTATATAATGCTGCAAGAGACCCTGAGGTTGTGGATACAGCAATATTCTTAAATAAAATGGGTGCTAGAATACATGGTGCTGGCACTAATACAATCAGAATAGATGGAGTCGAAAGCTTAAGTGGAGGTAGCCATGCAGCTATACCTGACCGCCTGATTGCAGGTACCTATTTAATGGCAACTGGTATAACCAGCGGATGCATTACAGTCGAGAATGTTATACCAGAACATATCCTACCTCTAATATATAAACTTAAAGAAGCTGGTATTGACTTCAATATAAATGAAAACAGTATTACTGCTACATCAGATGGTCATATTAATCCAATTAAAATAGTGGCTGAAAAATTTCCTATGTTTGAAACTGATTTTCAACAACCCGCTTCAGTACTGCTATTGAAGGCTAAAGGGCCAAGCATGATAACCGACAAGATATACCCTCAAAGATCAAATCATTGTGATCAATTAAAAAAATTTGGTGCTAGTATAAAATGGAATAATGGTACAGCTTTTATTAATGGCGGAGCACAACTAAAAGGTGCCCATGTCCATGCCAGTGATATAAGAGCTGGTGCATGTCTTGTACTGGCAGGACTTCTTGCTGAAGGTAAAACCTATATTACTGGAGTGGAACACCTTGAACGTGGTTTCACCAATATTATAAATGATTTTTCACTATTGGGAGCAGATATTATGTTAGTTGGCAGAACAACCGAAATGGAAAGGACGGATGAATCATGTTTGCTGAAGAGCGCCGCAATGGAATAGCAGAAATCCTGAAGAAAGATGGACGTATTAAACTAGGAACTGAGTTTTTCATCCAGGAAATACCTGCTGAGCAATTGGATCTTGTTATTACTGACTATATTAAAATTAAAAGGAATTGCAACCAATGAATTTTCTAAATATTGAGTATTTTATTGCTGCAGCAGAAGAACTCAACTTTACAAAAGCAGCTAAACGTTTATATATTTCACCTCAATCTCTCAGTACACATATTGCAAAGCTTGAAGCTGAATTAGGAGTTGAACTGTTTAACAGGACGCGTCCTATGTCACTTACTTACGCAGGTAAAACTCTTGTTGAAAGAGCAAACGAAATGCTTGATATGAAAAGGCAGACCGAAAAGGAGCTTTGTGATATTAAGAGCTTTCATAGAGGAGAACTCTCTATTGGCATTTCACATACAAGAGGTAGAGTAGTACTGCCAGAAGTGCTGCCAGTCTTCCATGAACGATTTCCGAATATTGAGTTGAAGTTAATTGAGGGAAATACACATCAACTTGATTCAGCATTTATCAGCGGGGATATTGATCTGATGATAGGTATGCTTCCATTTTCTGTAGAAGATGTAGAGAGTATAGAACTCTGTAGTGAAGATATTCTGATTATTGTACCCGATAAGATTATCAAAATGATATTTCCTGATACATATGAAGAAATAAAGGAACGTTTACAAAGAGCAGTTGACTTTGAACTTCTGCAGAGCTTTCCTTTTTTAATGATGAATACAAGCAACCGAGTCAGAACGATTGCTGATGAAATGCTGGCTTCGTATAAAATAAAACCAAAAATAATATTAGAAACTGAAAACATTGAAACTCTTCTTGCCCTTTGTTGCCGTGGAATGGGTATTACGTTTTATCCCGAAATGTTTATATCAAAATCTTGCTTTCATAATTGGAACCTTGATGGTATCAATATATATCCAGTTGAATACAATAAAACTCATGGTACGCTTGGCGTTGGTTACCATAAGAAACGATATATGTCCAAAGCTGCTGTTGAATTTATCAAGATATTAAAAACTGTAATTTAAATACCAATATTATGCATATTGAACCCTTTTCCAATGACCTCACTTGTGTCGCAGACCATTACAAATGCTTTTGGGTCGCTGACATTAATATATTGCTTTAATTTTAGGGATTGTCTTCTTTCTACAGCTGTAAATATAATGTATCTATCCTCTTGGGTATAAGCACCTTTAGCACAACAGGTGGTTGCACTGCGATGCAGTTGGTTTATGATGAAATCACAAATAGGCTTTGGATCTGAACAGACCACATTATAAAATTTGCAAAGCTTCATGTTATCCAAAGCATACTCTACCACAAATGACTTAATCATCAATCCGGTAAAAGAATAAAGCCCTGTTTTTATTCCAAAGGCCACACCTGAAGATACTACTACAATTAAATCAGTAAAGAAAAGAGCTTGCCCGATGTTGATTTTCGTATATTTTCGTAAAATCATTGCGATTATATCCGTACCTCCGCCTGATGCATCTATGTAAAACAGCAGAGCTGCACCAAGAGCTGGAAGTGCAATTGCAAAACCTAATTCAAGTATAGGCTCATCTGTAAGCGGTGCACTCATAACAAAGGTTCTCTCAAGAATAGAAATAATAACAGACATTAAGATACTTACATAAGCTGTTTTTATACTATAGTCTTTACCTAAAAGGCAAAAGCTGATAATCATCAACAGTATGTTTAATATTAATACAATATCTCCTGCAGATACTGGTAGATATTTTGATAAAACAATAGCGATGCCGGTAACTCCTCCAAATGAAAAATTATTTGGAAATTTAAAAAAATATACTCCGATTGCTATAATTAAAGTAGCAATAGTTAATAACCCAAACTCTTTTAGCTTTGATCTCATGCATCTGGCCTCCAACTATTAATACTATTTCTTTGAATATCTTACTCTCAAAACTATAGAATTCCCAGCACATATTATATTGAAGTAAAATCAACCTTTTGATTGTTATACTTTGCCGCTTTTAACAAGTTTTATAAAGGACCTCTGAGATATACGTTGAACTACCGAGTTTATTGTTTCATACTGCAATGACCGGGTCTTTGACAGTTGCATAAAAAAAAACATCAACAAAGCCTAGAAATAGGCTTATTTTTTTGTCAAATTTTAATATTTTTTTGTTGTATATGTTGTAATTTTGTTAGAAGTATGATATACTGGAGATATGAAACTATGTTATGATAAAAAATCAAAAGACCCCATTTACTATATCCAGCAGGGATTTAGAAATGGCAAAAAAACTACAACTAAAAATATCGCACGGATTGGGAAGCATTCTGAATTGTTGAAAATAACCACTGACCCACTGGCGTATGCAAAAGAGCAGGTTGCCCATTATAACAAAAATATGCAAAATAACAAGGTCACAATGGAGGTGAAAATTGATTTCAGCGAAAAGATTATGGCTGGCAACAACCTTGTATCTTCCAGCAACCAGCTCAACATCGGGTATTTTTTCCTGCAAAAAATTTACCATGACCTTGCCATAGGCGACTTCCTAAAAAAGGTTACCGCAACTTCCAAAATTACGTTTGATCCTGACATGGTCAACCGTTTCATGACCTATGCTAGGATCCTGGAACCGGATTCCAAACTCGGCACCTACGACCACTTAGGGAGATACTACGAACAGCCTGATTTTGAGTATGTTCACATGCTCCGCACCATGGACATTCTCGAACAGAATTATGACGACTACCTCTCCCATCTGTTCCAACATAGCAATGAGATCGTACCGAGAGATACCTCGGTATGCTATTTCGACTGCACGAATTACTACTTTGAAGTTGAAACTTATGACGATGATTATGTGGATGAAGTAACTGGAGAAGTCATCAAAGGATTAAGGAAGTATGGACCGTCTAAAGAACACCGTACGACCCCTATCGTTGAAATGGGTCTGTTTATAGATTCTAGGGGCATCCCCCTTTCCATGTGCATTAATTCGGGTTCTGACAATGAACAGACCTGTGCCGTCCCGCTGGAACGGAAACTGGCGAAAATGCTACATGGAAAAAAATTCATCTATTGCGCAGACGCAGGACTTGGCTCAATTAACATCCGGAAGTTCAATTCCATGGGCGGAAGGGCTTTTATCGTCACCCAATCCGTCAAAAAACTATCTGACACGCTGAAAAAAGCGGTCTTTAACGATTATGAATACCTTCTTCTCTCAACAGATAAGCCTGTTTCCATTGAGGATTTAAAATCTTTCGACAGAAAAGATAAGACGAACCTCTCATTGTATAATGACAGAGCTTATAAAATTATTGAAGCCGACAGGGCTGTTGATCTTGGGTTGTATGAAGAAGTGCAGTTGAAGAACGGAAAGACCAAGAAAGTAAAATCAAAAGCACTCCTGAAGCAACGGATTATCATCACGTTCTCCCGAAAAATGATGGAGTACCAGCGTGCCGTCCGAAACAGGCAGATCGAACGGGCAAAGAAACTTCTGCAGAATATGGATCCGGATTCCTATAAAAAAGGACCTCACGATGTCACACGGTTCATCAAAAGAACCTCCTCTTCAAAATCCGGAGAGAAAGTGCTGGACACCTATACTATTGACCAGAAAGTAATAGCCGAGGAAGAAAAATATGATGGTTTCTACGCCGTTGCCACAAATCTTGATGATGATGCACAAACGATTCTTGAAATCAGCTCGAAACGGTATAAAATTGAAGACTGTTTTCGGATAATGAAAACAAATTTTTCTGCTCGTCCCGTGTATCACCAGAACAGAGAACGTATCATAGCACACTTCATGATATGCTATACGGCACTCCTTATCTACCGTCTTCTTGAAGCGAAGTTGGATAACTTTAGCACACACTTTACAACGGAAAATGTAATAGAAACTCTGCGAAACATGGAAGTAGCAAATGCACATGATATGTATTACCTTTCCACATACAATGGTTCCCGAACATGTACTGCATTGAATGCTGTATTTCAACTGGGGCTTGACAAGAAATATTATCAGCCAAAAGAACTCAATAAAAAAATTAAAAAAATTTTATAGTAGCGAATATATACAACATCTTAAATCATCAAAAAAGAGGCGAAACGCCTGCAATTGCGCAGTTTATCGCCTCTTTGTCTTTATTCAACTGTCGAAAACGGGAT
>ENA-UOOK01005442-UOOK01005442.1-fermentation-metagenome-genome-assembly--contig:-NODE-5442-length-12789-cov-4.094550_pt1 | contig 12789 bp, 10 predicted proteins | sample MGYA00245777_ERZ724023 | MGnify/ENA primary metagenome ERZ724023 (study PRJEB28704, sample SAMN03018312) | fermentation metagenome | biome: anthropogenic terrestrial biome; feature: soil; material... | reverse complement strand
AGAACGAAGAAACTCTTGAAGCAACCGACCACCCGCAAACACATACACAAGAAGAAGTAGATAAAAGTCCTCATATTCCGGGAGCAAAACCTGGCGACTTGATTTATAAGGATGTTAATGATGATGGAAAGATAACATCTGATGATCAGGTAAGAAAATATATATCTAGTATTCCTGAAATCACTTATGGTATTTCAGCAAATTTAGCATGGAAGGGTTTCGAATTGGAACTATTCTTTCAAGGACAGGCTAGAGCTGGAATGTTAAATAATTATACTGATACAGGAAATCGATTCAAATATCTGTTTGAACAACGATGGACTCAAGATAATCCAAGTACAAAGTACCCGAGAATGTTTAGGCAAAGCGACGCCTATAACTATGCATCAACCTATCATTTAGAGAATGCTTCATTTATACGATTAAAAAACACAGAACTAGCTTATAATTTGAACTATTTGAAAGGCATTCCTAATTTATTTAAGGATGTTAGACTATTTGTGAGAGGAAGTAACTTATTTACCTTAAGTCCAATTAAGTATTTTGATCCTGAGACGACATCTAGTGACATGAAATATTTTCCTCAAATAATGACTATCACAGGTGGAATAACCATTGCTTTACAATAATAATAATAATAATAAAAGTTAGATCATGAAAAAATATTTGAAAAATATGAAATATTGGCAAGCAGGTATTTATCTACTGCTTGGGGCTATTTTACTAGCAAATTGTGAAGATAAAGTATTAGACAAAACTCCACGTTCAAGTTTTTCTGACGTTATCGTATGGACTGATCCTGCGCTTGTTAAAATGTTTGTAGTTTCTATTTACAATGGACAGGAAGGTATTACTATGGGCGGAGTAGGATTAGGTAACGACTGGATAGGCATGCGTTCACTTCCAGGTATAGGTTGTGGAGAAGCATTTGATCATCAAGGAGATCTTAACACTTTTCCCATGGTTATGGGTACTGTTACTCCTGACTATATGGAAAGTAATAGAAGTTGTTGGGGTATGACATGGTGGAACAAATATAGATATATTCGGAAATGTAATCTATTTCTAAGTAAGATACAAGATGTTCCAATGCATGAAAATGAGAAGAATATTTTAATAGGTGAAGTTCGATTTTTACGAGCTAAGTTTTATTTTGATCTAATAAAGTATTGGGGAGGAGTGCCACTTTTAGAAGATCCATTTGAACTCGATGATGATTTCGTTGTACCTCGTACCCCTTATGAAACGATAGTCGATTGGATTGTAAAAGAATGTGATACTGCCCAAACTCTACTCCCTATAGTTAGGACTACGAGCGAATGGGGTAGAGTTCATCAAGGTGCCTGTTTAGCACTTAAAGCTCGGACGCTGCTATATGCAAACAGCAAACTTCATAAACCATCATCAACTCCCAACGGTCCTTTATACACTTATAGTAAAAACACATGGCAAGAGGTATCGAATGCTTGTGAGGCAATTATAAATATGCCATATTACTCTTTGAAAGAAGTGAATACCTATATGGATTATCATCAAATTTTCATAGAGCCAAATGCAGAAATGATCTGGGTAAAACCGTATTCTTCAGAATATTATACAGGTAATCAAATGGGTTGGCGACTTGAATTGAGTCACTCGTCACCAGGGTTTAATGGATGGGGTATGAATGTTCCTACACATAATATCGTACAGAAGTATCAGATGGCTAACGGAAAAAATATTGACGATCCTGATTCCGGATATGACCCATCTCCTAACAATATATATAAGAATCGCGAAATGCGTTTTTATGCCAATTTCCTCTTTCAGGGAGCCGATTATAAGGGTCGAAAAATGGAATATTATTTACCTGGAGGTGCAGATTCGAAAGATAGTTCACAACCATGGAATGCCTCCCCTACCGGGTACAACTTGCGTAAGCATATTGATGAAAGCATAAACATCGAAACTGAGGTCAGCTCAACACCTTGGGCAATTTTTCGTTTGGCCGAGATCTATTTAATCTATGCTGAAGCGGAATATATGTTAGGAAATGAATCAAAAGCTCGCGTTTATTTAAATAAAGTACGCACTCGCGTTCATTTACCAGAGATAAACAGTACAGGTGAAGAACTTTTCAAAGATATCCAACACGAGCGCGAAGTGGAATTAGTCTATGAACATCACAGATTCTTTGATGTGAGAAGATGGATGATTGCCGAAGAAACAGAGAAAATAAATATAACGGGACTGGAATGGCAAAAAGTGGATGAATCCGGAAATCTCAATATCAATGGGATTTTGAAATATAAATTAGTCACAAATATCGAACGAGATTTTCCTCCACGATTATATTATTTACCAATACCAGCAAGTGAAATTCAGAAAACCGGAGGTTTAATGGAACAAAACGCTGGATATTAAGTTAAAATTAAATTAATTATTATATGAAAAAAATTATTATTCTGCTTAGTATTGTTGCGTTGACGATTGCTACACACTCTATCGCACAGGAAGTAATCATACCTGATGCGCCTGAAGGATATCGTCGTCCTGATGGATATAATCCTGCTCAACATAGGTATAAATATTCATTAACCGACTTGAAGAATCAGTTTTCAGAAAAGATGATGCAGGAGGCTGAAAAGATGTATGAAAAAGTATTGAATGTGAACGCCAATGGGAAATGGAAACCTACAGGTGCGTCACTCGATCGTCATATAGCACCCGAGTGGTTTGAGGATTTTAAATTCGGGATGTTTATAGACTGGGGGCTTTGGTCTATAGGCGGTTGGGATGAAAAAAAAGAAAAGGGAGCCATGTACCCTGACTGGTACGAACATCGTATTGACAACAATCCAATTGTTGAAAAATATCATGACAAAAACTGGGGAAAGGATTTTGAAAGAGACGATCTAATCCCTTTCTTTAAAGCTAAAAATTATGAGCCGGATAAGTTGATCGATGTTGCTGTTGAGGCGGGAATGAAATATATTGTTCCATTCTTAAAACATCATTCCGGTTTTTGCCTGTGGCCTTCATCGTTCACGCATAGAGATGTTGGTGATATGCTGGGAAAAGATCTAGTTAAACCGTTAGTGGAAAACTGCAAGGAGAAAGGCCTAAAATTCGGTTTTTATTTCAGTACGGATGAATGGGAATATCCTATTATTAGTAAGCAAGATTCTATCATCATGCGAAAATGGGGTGGAAAGTATGAAGCATATACGCCGAGGCTTGAAACTTGGGCAAGCGGAAAAATAGCCGTAAAGGATTTTGCTAAACATTATATCATACCACAAGCCGTCGAATTCATTGATAAATATGATCCGGATATTCTCTGGTACGACGGTGAATGGGACACACCCGTTGAATTTCTTGGCGCATACGAAATTTCCGCTTATTTTTATAATCGAGCAGAAGGTCGTAAGGAAGTAGCTGTTAATGACCGTTATGGCCTAGAAAACAATAGGAGATATGGATATATGCGTTCGTATCGCGGAGATTTTTTTACCAGCGAATATGGTGACATGACCGACGAAAACCGAGCGCGTCATGCATGGGAGGAATGTCGTGGTATCAGTCAGTCATTCGGTTTCAATTGGCAGGATACTGATGATAATGTGATCAGTTCAAAAGACTTTGTAGACATGTTTGTCAATATTGTTTCCAAAGGAGGTAATCTACTTCTGATAGTTAACCTTGATGCACAGGGTGCTTTACCCGAGGTGCAGGAAAAACGATTGAAAGACATCGGTAAATGGCTGAAAGTAAACGGAGAGGGCATATATTATACAAGGGCATATACCATCGCGGCGGAAGGAAGTGTACGATATACCCGCAGTAAAGACAACCAAACTGTTTATGCTATTTCAACGGAATGGCCTGGCAATCAGCTGAAATTAAAATCAGTGAAACCTGCGAATAAATCCAAAGTTTTTATGTTGGGATATAACGAACCTTTAAAGTGGAGTTATAAAAATGGGATTACAACAATCACCCTTCCAGCAAAATTACAGAAAGCATCGAATCGGCCATGCGATTATGCTTATACTTTCCGTATTCAACAATAAATATATATGAAATACCGCAAACTTGGTAAAACAGATATGAATGTATCGATATTAAGCTTCGGGGCTTCGCCATTAGGTAATGTGTTTGATGTCTCGAATGAAACTGAAGGGGAAAAAGCAGTTCATTATGCTATTGATCATGGGATAAATTATTTTGATGTAGCTCCGATGTATGGAACAACGCTCGCAGAATCGCGTCTAGGAAAGGCTCTTAAAGGAAAACGCAACAAGATTTTTTTAGCTACAAAATGTAGCAGATACAGCGAAAAAGATTTTGACTTTTCATACGACCGGGTTCTACTAAGTGTTGATGAATCACTCGAACGATTACAAACCGATTATGTTGATTTATTGCAGATACATGATATTGAGTTTGGCACCATGCAACAGATTTTGGAAGAAGCAATTCCTGCAGCTATTAAAGCAAAAGAAATGGGCAAAGCGCGCTTTATAGGTATAACTGGACTTCCTGTTCGATACTTGGCAAAGATTATTAGACAAGTTGATGTTGACACGGTACTCTCATGGGCGCATTATAATCTTTTGGAAGATGAGATCAACGACGAATTGGTGCCACTTTCGAAAGAGAAAGGTTTTGGGTTGATCAATGCCTCTCCATTGCTACAAAGACTGCTTTCTGAATCAACAATACCGGATTGGCATCGTTCACCACAAGAAGTCAAAGACCTACAACCCATATTGATAAGGCTATGCGCTAATTTTGGAGTAAAGTTAAGTGATGTTGCAATCCGTTTTGCTCTTGATCATCCAGATATTGCTACAACCATTGTAGGGATGTCTAAACTGAAGAATGTGGAGCAGAATATTCGGGTATTGGATTTTAAAACACCTGATGGTTTGATGGAAAAAATTGAAAATAGCGTCAAGACACTAAAAAATAAAATGTGGTTTGAAGGCAATCCTGAAAATAACATTTCTAAAAATAAACCTACAAATGAAAGCATTCTTTTTGATTAAACCTGGAGTAATTGAAATCAGAGAAATTAACGTGCCTGTCCCCCGACGGGATGAAGTATTGCTTAAAGTTAAAATGGTTGGATTTTGCGGAGGAGATCTTAACGGATACAGAGGATTATTCAAATTACAGGAATATCCAAATATACTAGGACACGAATTAGGTGCTACAATCGAACAAACAGGTGCTAATGTTCCTGATAAGTTTAAAGTAGGGATGAACGTAACATTAAATCCTTATTTAAACTGCGGCATTTGTAATTCATGTCGTAAAGGCTATTCAAATGCATGTCAAGATAATAGGACAATGGGGGTTCGTCGCCCAGGAGTGATGGCACAATTTATTACGGCACATTGGAAAACGCTTTATTCATCAAATAAACTTTCTCATAAAGAACTCGCCTTGGTTGAACCCTTATCGGTGGGATTTCATGCGGTGAATAGAGGACGTGTCAATTCAAAGGATCGCGTTGCAGTGATTGGCTGTGGAATGGTGGGCATTGGCGCATTAGCAGCTTCCGTTAATCGCGGTTCTGAAGTAATTGCCGTTGACATTGATGATTCAAAAATGGAAATTGCAAAAAAAATAGGAGTTACTAATACGATTAACACGTCCAAAACTAATTTGCATAAAGCACTGGCTGAGATTACCTGCGGTGACGGACCTGATGTCATCATTGAAGCAGCTGGTAATCCATTAACATATAAAGCTGCTATTGAAGAAGTAGCATACAAGGGTAGAGTTATATGTGTCGGATATACTAACAGGCCAGTAGAAATAAATACTGACATCTTTGTGAAAAAAGAGATTGAGGTTCTTGGGGCACGAAATAGTATTGATGAGTTCACTGAAGTAATTAGTTATTTAGAATCTGGAAAGTTTCCAGTTAATGAAGTTATTACAAAAATCGTTTTTATAGACGAGGCAGAAAACGCTTTGATTGAATGGTCGGATAATCCCGGAACGATTACTAAAATAATGGTCACATTTGATTAGCTACTGTCTAAATTATGTTAAATCAAATAGTTGTTTTTCTAAAGGCTTTTTTATTTTGCTTGGTTATTTTATTTTTTATTTATTATTTATTATTTTTAACGATTTTGTTTTTTCATCCAACACATATTTATTACTCACAGTATCAATCTCAATAAAATATATTCCTATATGCTCTTTCTATTTTATTCTCATTTCATTTTGTCTACTGATATACGAATCCGCAAAAATGTTTAGAAAGTAATTTGTGGTCGAAAGAATGAAAGAATACTTAAAAGAAAAAGAGTAGAAATGCAATTTGGAAAAAGGATATTGTCAATAAATCAAACTTGCTTCTAAAAAATATGATAAAATCAAGTATTACGATAAATTTAGTCAAGCAAATAAAAACAGGACCTTGGATATATTGGGAACCGCTGAATGTTAGCTTATCAAAAGCAGCAATGTTGGGATTTAATGGAGTGGAGCTTTATATTCCATCAGCTGATGAAATAGATATCGATGTACTGTTGCGATTGTTACTAAAATTTAATTTACAACTTTCGGCAATTGGAACTGGTGCAGGCAAAGTATTGTATGGACTTTCGCTTACTAATCCAGATGAAGAAATTAGAAAACAAGCCGTTTTATTTATCAAAAAGATAATTGCTTTTGGTGCTCATTTTGGTGCTCCCTCGATAATTGGTTCAATGCAAGGCAATGTATTTCATAATATTGAGAGGGAACAATCTATTGACTGGCTTGCAACAGGACTTGGCATACTTGGTGTGTTTGCAGAAAAATTAGGCGTCACACTTATCTTTGAACCCCTCAATAGATACGAAACCAACCTAATTAATCAGCTCGATGAGGGAGTAAAACTTATCAATTCACACCATATTCGCAATTTGAAGCTCTTGGCAGACCTTTTCCATATGAATATTGAAGAAACTTCTATATCAGGATCTATAAGGAATTTTGGAAAGTATATAGGATATATTCATTTTGCAGATAGTAATAGATATTCGGTAGGCAAAGGACATATAGAGCTGCAAGAAATAGCAAATGCACTGTTAGATATAAACTACAAAGGATACATTTCGGCTGAAGCATTTCCGTTTCCCGATTCCGACAATGCAGCAAAAACAACAATTGAAACTTTTAATAAACTTTTTAGAAATGAAATATAAGAGATATTGTAAAACAATGCTTTTAAAGAATGATCCGGAACAAATCCGTGAGTATAGACAAACACATAGAATTGGTGCAGCTTGGCCAGAAGTAACAAGAGGAGCAAAAGAAATCGGGATAATTGATTTGGAAATTTACATTTTTGGTAATCGCCTTTTTATGATTATGGATACTGTTCCCGATTTTGATCATGAAGAGGCAATGCTAGATTTGAGTTCGAAGCCTCGTCAACAGGAATGGGAAGCCTTTGTGTCGCGATTTCAGAAAACATCTTCTGAAGCAACTTCAATGGAAAAATGGCAACTAATGGAACGTGTATTTGAAATGGAGCAGACAGCTGAATATGCTCCTGAAGAAGGTCAATTAAAAGAAAAAAAATGATTATAGACGCTCATCAGCACTTTTGGAATTATAATCCGAAAGAATATGAATGGATTTCAGATGATATTCTAAGAAAGGATTTTTTGCCCATTAATTTAAAGCCAGTAATCAAAGAAGCAGGTGTTGAGGGTACGATAGCGGTTCAAGCAAGACAATCCATTTCTGAGACGAATTACTTATTACAAATATCAGAAACGAATGAATTTGTAAAAGGAGTTGTGGGATGGCTTCCGATTATGAGCATCAATTTCATTAGTCTTCTGGAAACAGTTGTAAATCACGATAAATTTGTTGCTTTACGGCATGTTATTCAAGACGAAAGCGGCTCTGAATTTATATTAAGTAAGGAATTTAATAAAGGGATAGAATCGTTGAAATATTTTGGAATTACTTATGATATTTTGATATATGAGCATCAACTTTCTGACACTATATTATTTGTTGATCGACATCCTAATCAAATTTTCATACTGAATCATATAGCAAAACCCAAAATGTGTGGAAATATAAACATTTGGGCTAAAAATTTAGCTGAATTAGCTGAACGAGATAATGTGTACTGTAAGTTAAGCGGGATGGTTACAGAATTCAATCATAACAATTGGACAATAAAACAATTAAATCCTTACTTTGAAACATGCTTAAACGTATTCGGCACTAATCGATTGATGTTTGGTTCGGATTGGCCTGTTTGTCTTTTAAAGGTGTCTTATAAAGAATGGCTTGAAATTGTAAGAGAATTTATTTCAAAGTTAAGTTCTGATGAACAATCCTGTATTTTACATAAAAATGCAACAAATGTATATAATTTAAAGATCTAAAAATAAATCGAAATGAAGTACAATATTAAATATTTACTATTAATCATTTGGGTAGCAGCCATGGGTGGCTTTTTATTTGGTTATGACTGGGTTGTGATCGGCGGTGCTAAAGTATTTTATGAACCATATTTCGAAATAACATCGCCTTACATGAAAGGCTGGGGCACAAGTTCAGCTTTGATAGGATGTATATTTGGAGCATTATTTTGTTTTCTGTTTAGTGACCGATATGGAAGACGATTCGTTTTGATTATCTCAGCTTTAATGTTCAGCTTCGGTGCACTCGGCGCAGCTTTGGCTAACTCGTTCATGATGTATAATATTTTTCGAATCATTGGTGGAATTGGGATAGGTATTGCTTTAAATCAGTCTCCAATTTATATTGCTGAAATGTCGCCAGCTCATCTAAGGGGAAAACTTGTCTCTGTCAACCAGTTGATGATCAATATTGGAATTTTATTAGCCCAAGTAGTCAATTGGAGGATATCATTGATGGATACCGCACTGCCTGCAAATGCAACTGCAGAAATCATTAGACAAAGTTGGAACGGACAAATAGGTTGGCGACTGATGTTCGGAGCACAAATCATACCAGCGATTATCTTTTTTGTTTTGATGATCCTTGTACCTGAAAGTGTACGATGGTTAGTTAAAAATGGCAAGGATTTTAGAGCGATGAAGATTCTTGAAAAAATAGGTGGGAAAGAATACGCTAAAAGTGAGCTTGCCTCTATCAAAGGAACAATTAAGGATGAAATATCAACGATAAAATTTGGTGAATTATTTCGCGGTAAACTTTTTAAAGTCATCCTGTTAGGTATTTTCATTACTGTTTTCCAGCAGTGGTGTGGTATGAACGCTATATTTTATTATGCTGCTGATATTTTCAATGCCGCTGGTTATAATATGAAAGAAATGATGTTACAAATTGTTGTAATCGGGACTACTATGGTTTTATCCGTGATAGTTACCATATTAGTAGTAGATAAAATCGGACGTAAAACGCTAATGTTGTTTGGATCTAGTATGCTAGCGGTGATTTATATTATTGAAGGTTATTTTTTTCATATAAATAATATTGGGTTGCCCATTATCATATTAACGTTGGCTAGTGTGGCTATTTATTCATTTACTCTTGCTCCGGTACAATGGGTTATTCTATCGGAGATTTTTCCAAATCGGATTAGGGGTACAGCAATGTCATTTGTCACTATCATTATGTGGATTGGTAACTTTTCTCTAACATTTATGTTTCCTGTTATTAATCAAACGCTTGGATGGGCTAAGAATTTTTGGTTATATGCGCTAATATGTATTATTGGTTTCGTCATCCTTGCTATATTTTTACCGGAAACAAAAGGTAAATCACTAGAACAAATAGAAAAACAACTTCTATGATAAATATTAATTATTATAAGGCTATGAATAAATACGAAACTTTTACAAAAATGCTTGTGCGAAAAGCATTTGAACAAGGAGATGGAATTCTTCGCTTGAAACCAAATTGGGTTCCCAGGGTATTTTGTGTTCCTGGAAGAAGAATCAAACTTCATCCCAATGATTATTATGCACTTGGTAGCGAGCGCGGAGGAATTGACGAGCGTTGGTTGTCTTCGACAACACCCGCCGACAATGGGCCATTAACTAGTAAAAATGAAGGTTTGAGCGTTGTTGTTTATGAAACAGACAAAGAACAACAATTTTTTCTATTAAAAGAAGCTATCAATTTTCTGAAAGAAGAACTAATTGGAAAAAGGATTTGGGATGAATATCAGGGGTGGCCTATGTATTCAAAATTTTTTGACAATAAAGGGGCATTGCCCTATCATATTCATCACCGTGATCACCATGCTCAACTGATAGGACAGAAAGGGAAACCAGAGGCATATTATTTTCCCCCTCAACTAAATAATCATGGTGGTGATTTCCCATACACATTTTTTGGACTTAATCCGGGCACTACAAAAGATGAAGTTCTCGAATGTTTAAAGAATTTTAGCAAAGGAGATAATAAAATTACAAATCTCTCGCATGCCCACAAGTTAGAACCTGGAACTGGTTGGGATGTACCTCCAGGAATTTTACACGCTCCTGGTAGTTTATGTACATATGAGCCACAGAAAGCATCAGATGTATTTGCTATGTATCAATCTCTTACAGGAGATGATATTATTTCGGAAGATTTACTATGGAAAAATGCCCCGACTGATAAGATTGGTGACTATGAACATCTATTTGACATGATTGATTGGGATTTAAATATAGATCCTAATTTTGTAAAAAACCGTTTCATGACACCTCAACCCGTTCGTCCTTTAAAACAAATGGAAGCTGAGGGGTATACTGAATACTGGATTGTATATAAATCAGATGCATTTAGTGCTAAAGAATTGACAATCATGCCTAATAAGGAGGTTATTATATATGATGCTGCAGCTTATGGATTAATTATGATGCAAGGGTATGGGAAAATGGGGGTGTGGAATATAGAAACTCCCTCACTTATTCGCTTCAATGATCTGACTTACGATGAGTATTTTGTAAGCGAGAAAGCGGCTGAAGAAGGAATTGTTATTAAGAATTATTCTGATAGTGAACCAATTGTTATGCTTAAACATTTTGGTCCTGAAAATCCGGATTGGCAACTATGGCATCATCAGTCAATGACGTCTTCTCCTATATGATCTGCTTAGTGGCAATTATAGTTACGATCCTATTCATAAATGATTTGTAGTAGGTATTACAAAGTTTTTTTATAAATTCATTATATAGACTACTTTTTAGGTCCATCCATGAATAGAGAAATAATTCGGTGTTTGTTGGTTATATTTGGGTCATTTATGTATCCAGTATTATGTATTTCCTCTCCTTATTAATTCTTATCGGTGCTTTATTATTTATATCTATTAGAATAAGGCTGACTTTATCTGCGAAAATAACTGAATGTGAAGTTAACTGGTAGAATAAGCTCATTCAAAAGATTGTTTAACAATAAACTTTGTGTGATTGATTAATAAAGTAACTCAAAACTAATTAATATGCAGGCCTCACCGTTTAATGCGCAAATATTTATGAATAAAACGTTAGAGATTCCATGAAAAATAAAAATCAAATATCATACAAATGAAACGTGTGGATTTAGATATTATTAATAACATTGATAAATTATCAACTTTTAGTCAGATTGGCGGAATAGAAGTATCTGTTTTAGATAATGGCCACGGACGTGGTTTGCGAATTGCAAATTTCATAACAGGTTCTGGGCTAAATTTCAAAGTAGTTCTTGACCGAGCGATGGATATTTCAAACGCTTACTATAAAGGGTATAGTTTAGCATGGATTAGCCATAAAGGCATTACATCTAATGATATATCCTCTTCTAACTGGCTTGGCAAATTCGGTGGAGGCTTAATGACAACTTGTGGATTGACGCACATTGGCGCTACAGAAGAAGACCAGTACGGCAAAAGAGAATTACACGATACAATAAGTTTTATTCCAGCCGAAGTAGAATCTGTAATACAGCCCAATTTATATACCAAATCATTAGGGATGAGCATTACCGGGAAAATGACACAGTCGACCGTCTTTGGGCCTTCACTTGAATTGAAACGAACCATATCGGCAGAACTTGGAAAGGCCAAAATCAGAATACATGACACTATTAGAAATATGGGAAATCAGCCAGTTCCTCACATGTTATTGTACCATATTAACTTGGGCTGGCCACTTATTGATGAAAATACACAGTTAAGGTGGCAGGGCAAATGGAAATGGCGGGATCATAACAATGAAAAGATTAATGCACGAAATGATCCCAAAATCTGTATGATGCCGATAGACAGCCATCAGGGGTCGGGTGAATCTGTTGTTTTTATCTATCCAGAATCCGATGAAAACGGTCTGTGTTATTGTGAAGCCTATAATACTACGTTAGAATTTGGATTAAGAATAACTTTTAAAAAAGATCAATTACCGTGGTTATGTAACTGGCAGCATTGGGGGAAAAATGAATATGTTATAGGATTAGAACCCGGCACCAATCCACCAATAGGCCAGTCCGCCGCAAGAAAGGAAGGCTCTCTAATATGGATACAGCAGCATAAAACACGCGAATATATCATTGATTTTGAGATAGTTTATATATAGGCTATCTCGTACGAGAACTTAGATGATTTAAAACAAGATGGATTATAATTTTCTCTTAAATTCATATAATTTTTGATTATAGAAACAGCCGTAGTGCAATCGAATATAAAATTGATAGCCTTTTTAAAAATTTTACAATCAATTTTTTGCAATTAGAAATATAGCTAATTTACATAAATTGTCCTATACTAACAATAGTTCGTTAAAAATATAGTTTAGAGTCACGCAGCAATGGCTGCAAACTCAA
>ENA-UOOK01005440-UOOK01005440.1-fermentation-metagenome-genome-assembly--contig:-NODE-5440-length-12791-cov-4.601209_pt1 | contig 12791 bp, 12 predicted proteins | sample MGYA00245777_ERZ724023 | MGnify/ENA primary metagenome ERZ724023 (study PRJEB28704, sample SAMN03018312) | fermentation metagenome | biome: anthropogenic terrestrial biome; feature: soil; material... | reverse complement strand
CTTCTTGAGCTTTCTCCATACGCTGACCCGAACGCGCGACGGCTCCCTGGGGAGCGTGTAATTGATCGTCAGCCACTCCTGTTCCATGACGCATCCCTCCGTTTTACGGCCGGCTCGCCTTGACCAGGCGATTCATTCTGAAATAGAGGAGAACGGCGACGGCTTCCGTTGCGCAGGTAAAAGCCAGGATTACCCCGATTTGATTTCGATCGTACAGCCAGCCCATGACTGCCGCTCCGCCGAAGAGGGCCAGCCCGTAAGCGGTGTTGAAAACGCCGTAGCTGGTTCCGCGTTTATGGAACGGCGTGATATCGGCGATGGCGGAGCGCATAATGGTTTCATGGGTCCCCATGATGACGCCGAAAACCACCATCCCCGCGGCAATCAATGGAACGGACCGGCTCAGGCTCAGGAACGGCAGCAGCAGCGTAATCAAAGGAATCGCCGCCAGGACGAGCAGCCCGCCGGTTTTCAGCCCGGTTTTTGTTTTCATGCGGTCATACGCTTTTCCGACCAGCAGGGCCGTCGCAGCGTCCACAATCATGGCGACGGAGTACAGCAGCGTGATGCTTGCGTCGGACATGAGATTTTTCGCTTTCAGGTGATAGCCCACCGTACTGAAATTGACAAAGCCCAGCGTGCAGAAAAATGTGAAAGCCGTATAAATCCAGAAGACCGGCTTCAGCTTCTCCGCCTGAAACTCCTGCCCCGCAACCGAGGGGATCAGTTCATCCCGCTTTACCCGGCGGTAAGCGTAGCTTAAAAACAGCATGAGAAAGACCACCGCGATAAACAGCCACCGATAGCCCGTCTGATATTGGGCAATTCCGTTTTTCCCGGTAAAATAAAATACCGCGGTAAAAATCAGCGGACCGGCAAATGCCCCGATCTGATCCAGCGCCTCCTGAAGGCCAAACGCAAACCCGATCCCGACCTGGTTTTCCGAAACCTTGGATAAGACCGTGTCTTTTGCCGGATTGCGCATTGCCTTCCCGATCCTCTCCATGAGAATCAGGACGACAAGGATGTTCCAGTTCATAGTGAATCCCATCAACGGCACAACCAGCAGCATCCCATATCCCACGAACATGAACGTCCAGTATTTCCCGCTTTTGTCCGACAGCACGCCGGCGACCAGCCTGAGGAAGTACCCCAGGAACTCCCCGATCCCGAAGACCAGCCCGACCTTTGCCGCGCTGATCCCCAGCAGATTCAGGTATTGGCTGTTCACGCTGCGGGCGCTTTCATAAACCACATCCCCCAGCAGGCTGATGATCCCGAACAAAATAATGACGGTTACGGCCGGCGAGAATCTCTTTTTGGATTTCTCACCCATGATGAACCACTTCTTTCCATCGTCTTTCCGGAATGCCGGTTTTCTGCAGGCCATTGATGGATCCGGTATTATCGTTCCAATAGACTGTAACCAATATTACAAGTAATACTGGTTACAGTCTACATCCTTTTTGTTCCCTTGTCAATCGGATTGTGGCGATTCTCCGGCCTTAACCTAAAAGTACAATTGCCGCTGAACGGCGTTCGTTCATATTTCAGTATTTCACTAATAACAAACAAAGCCGGCTGCAGCGGCAGTCGGCTTCTTTTTCGCAAAAATCGTTGGAAAGTCAAATCATGAAAAGGTGCAGCCCCGGAAATTGATATTATTCCTGCAATCTATACTTTTTATAGATCTCCCTGATACAGGCGCTTTTATAAGAAAGATACCCCTCGATATCATACGGAAACAATCCGGCGCCCTGACGTTTCACCTCGCCATAGGCGGCTGCATCCTCCGGATAAGCTCTCAGATAATTCCGGAACACCATGTGCCTTTTCAATTCCGGGGAATCCTGGGGACATACATACAGATGGTGAAGCATCCGATCGGGTTTATGATCATACCGGAAAGCTTCCCGGCCTTCAACGCCCAAATCTCCTTCATGTTCATAGCCGATGGCCGCCAATCTGCCGATAACGCCAGGCAGGCAATCGCAACCGCGTATGATCACATCGATGTCGAGAATCGGCTTTGCCCACAATCCTTCCACAGACGTACTTCCGACATGCTCAATGCCGATTGCCGCCTTCCCCAACGCAGCGACCAGATCTTTTCTGATCCGTTCAAACTCGGCCGGCCAATTCTTGTCATAGGGGACAACTACGACATGCTCCGTCTTCATATGTGACACCACCTATACAAAAAAGTTATCTATATCATACCTTTAAAAGGCATAAAAGGAAAGAGGGTGAGACGGAGAGTTCAAGTCCATTTGCTTTGTTTTTTGATCGGAAGGTTATTTCTATAAAAGATGCGGGTTATATAAACACGGGAACAGAGAGGTGGCTGCTGCAAAACTTTCGTTTTGCAGCAGCCACCTCTCTACGTGTCCCATACTTGTCAACAACGTGTAAACTCTTACACATTTAATATTATTTCAATCCACGTTCCTCGCATGAGGAACGACTAATTCCAATCCACATTCCCGCGTGAGGAATGATTAATATCATAAAAAAATTATATCTTAAGCATAGCAAATGATATATTTAACTTTTGTCGAATCACATGCGTTACGAATATTTTTAATATTAAATATTTAAAAGTTTGTTTTTTATTTTAATATAAAATGTCGAAGCGTTTTATAGGTCTATAATTTATGGAATACGACAAACACATATAGCATAGAATTAACATGAGAGGTGGTAACAAGTGCGGCGGTATATCCGAGGTCCACCAAAGAGCGGATACAAAAGAACGTGCCTATCGTTTCTACGATAGGCACGTTCCATCTGCGGCTTCAAGCCGCTGGCGGAAGCGGTGGGATTCGAACCCACGAGACCTTGCGGTCTACCTGATTTCGAGCCGTTGAGAAAACGGCACGGTATCTCACAGAACATCACGGTTCATCACTGAAAAAGCCGCCGTGAAACCCAGTGTTTCCAAGGCTTTGAGCCAGCAAACCCTGATAAAATAAGGGCTCATGAGCACTCCGGTTTGTCAACCAGATTTCAAGCAAAAATGCCCCTGTTTTGCTGATTTTCTGCAAAAGTGCAAGAAAACTGCAAGATGAAATTCCCTGACGCCATGCGCCTTTCAAGAACCGACCTTGTAAAATTGCAAGAAACAGGACCCTGATTTTAGAATGATTCTCCTTTCTGCCGTCGGCAAACAACGGAAAGGAAGAATCCATATGACACAGGAACAACTCCGTAAAAAGCTGGAGCGGCAGTTCAAAAAATATCCCGACTGCGTATTTCCCGAGGACGTATCCAAAATGCTCCGCCTCGGTATCAACACCGTTTACCACATGCTGAAGGGCAACCTGATCTCCTGTTATCTTGTGACCAACAAATATCATGTGGCCAAGCAGGACGTGATTGACTTTGTTCTCGCCAGCGGCTACACCGAATGCATCTCGCCCACCGACCAGCGCAAGGAAATCCAAAAGTACTGCGCCAAGCCGCGAACTGCTTCTGAGATTTCGAGTATACTGGGGATATCCAACCAATACTGCCGAAAGGTGCTGCTGGCGCCCATGTGCCGGGAGAAGATGTTGGAATCCTATGTTTCCTCAGGTAACGACCGCTACAAGGGCGTAGTGCTATATCGGTGCAAAAAGCAGAAGTCCGGACAGGGCTCCAAAGAATGAGCAAGTATGCCGATTTGAAGGGTCGGTATCCTGAAGACCTGACTCTGGACGAAATGCGCACGATCTTGCATATCAGCAAGCGTAAAGCCAGCTATATGCTAAAAAACGGCTACATCCCCTGCAAGGACAGCGGCAAGAAGACGCGCAACTTTCGGGTCAAGCTGAAGGATGTCATTTCTTATCTGGAGGAGATGGAAGAGCATCCGGAAAAGTATATGCTTCCCAGCGGAGCCTTTTCTTCTGACACTCCGCATCAACACGGCAAAGGGGCACAAAGGCTGCCTGAAGAAGAATTCCGCCTCTGGCTGGAGGATGAATGGTTCGCCGCACCGGATGCCATGACCAAAAGAAAAATGGCGCAACTGACAGGCTATTCCGACAGCGCCTTTCAAGATTGGATCTCTACGGGAAAACTGAGGTGCGTTTCACTTTATAATCAATCTGTGACAGCCAAGGTATGGTTAATTGATTTTTACTGCCATGACGGCTACCTCATTATACATAAATCGAAAAAGCATCAGAAACTGCTGAATCGTTTTTTTGAGGAATATCATGGCGAAACCACACGGCATTGATATTTTGACGGGCCTAGGCTAAAATAGAAACCGGCTCTGTTTTAGCCTGAGTTTTTATTTAGCCAGGAGGTTGACAAGATGGAAAAATTTATTCCCTATGAGAAACTGTCCAAGAAAAAGCGACGGGAGCTTGCCATAGCACGGCGGGGAAGTTGGGGCGCACTGAATCCCGTTACCCGCAAGCCGGAAAATCCAAAAGCCTACAATCGGAAAAAGGCACGGAAATGGAGTGATGAATTACCCATGACCGTGCCTTTTGATTTGAATTATTTGTTGCGCACAGTGCAGTGATGCATCGTAACGCATCGGAATCGTTTTATGTCGAAAAATAATTACGGATTATCCGTAATATTATTACGGTATTTGTTGACTTGATGCTTTACCGTGGGTATAATAATAGTGAAAGTAGGTGGGCACCATGTTAAAGCTGTTTGAGGTTACGGGTTTCAAAAACTTTGAAAATACCATTCGGTTGGATTTCTCTGATGTCCGTGATTATAAATTCAATGATTACTGCGTCACCAGTGATTTGCTCAGTAAGATTATCGTTTACGGCAAAAACTCTGTCGGCAAGTCTAATCTGGGCTTGGCTTTTTTTGACATCGTATCGCACCTGACGACAAACAATGTGACACCGGGCTTATATGATTATTATCTGAATGTCAACAACAAGGCCGGATACGCCGAGTTTCATTATGTGTTCACGTTTGACAGCGGTGAGGTGGATTATCGCTACCGTAAAAATGACAAGCAGACTCTTGTTTACGAATCCGTCGCGATTGACGGCAAGCGTCTTTTCACTTACGACTACGAGGACAATCGCGGCGATCTGACCGGCCTCGAGGCATTGACCACCACGCTAAATCTTTCTTTCCGCGGCACTGATTCCATTCTGAAATATGCCATCGCCAATTCGGCGCTCCCGGACGATCATCCACTCTATCGGATGCAGCGATTTGTGTCCCATATGCTCTGGTTCCGCAGTCTGGATGAAAACCGTTATATTGGTTGTAAGGCAGACAGTAAGGATTATTATGATTTCATTTTTCAAGGGGATATGCTCAAGGAACTGGAGTCTTTTCTGCATAAGGCGGGGATTAAAGAAAATCTGGTTGCGAAGAAAGACGCCGACGGGACCAAACGTCTGTACTTCGATACGAGAAAACCGCTACCGTTTTTTAAGGTGGCATCCAGCGGCACGAAAGCACTTTACACATTTTTCTATTGGAATAAGACCGCTATGGACGTTTCCCTGATGTTCATTGATGAATTTGACGCGTTTTATCATTATGAGCTGGCGGAAACGCTTGTTGAGCTTTTAGAGCATAAGCCCGGTTTCCAGACCATCCTCACATCTCATAATACGAATCTACTCTCCAATCGAATCATGCGTCCGGACTGCTACTTCATTCTGACTGGGGAGAAGCTTACGTCATTTGCCAATGCCACTGATCGGGAGCTTCGAGAGGGACACAATCTGGAAAAGCTCTATATGAGTGGTGAATTCAATGGCTGAGGAGAAACGGAAGATTCTTGTTCTGGTTGAAGGGGCAAAGACGGACGTCGCTTTGATGGAGCGGTTGCTGTCCGTTTATCAGATTGATATCAAGTATAAGATCGTTTCCTACTGTACGAATATCTACACGCTTTACCATGAGATGTTTGAGGATAACGATCCCGCTGATATGGACTTGCTCCAGCTGCTGAAATCGCGTGAACCTGATCCGGTAAAGAAGGCGCTGTTTGATGAATTCTACTCTGATATCCTACTGATCTTTGATCTTGATCCGCACGATCCCGGTTTTGCGCCAGAGAAGATCAGCCGCATGGCAAGGTACTTTGTGGAATCGTCCGATATGGGAAAGCTGTACATCAATTACCCGATGGTGGAGGCATTCTATCACATGGCGTCTATCCCAGATCCAAACTTTGATTCTTATTATGCGACTCTTGATGAACTGATTGCGGGAGAATACAAGGCCCGTGTAAATCGGGAGAACCGAAATCACGATTATCGTAAATTTGCCGCAACAAAAGAAGAATGCAATATTGTCATCAAACAAAACACGAACAAGGCGTGGCGACTTGTCGGAGGCGATTCAGGAGTTGATCTGCTCCCCGCGCAAATCGGAATGCTCGCTGCCCAACTAAATTTTATCCAGAAGGACAGACGAGTTGCCGTGCTCAGCACCTGTGCATTTTTCATTCCGGAGTACAATTCAGAATTAATACGCTGAATTTATATTACATGAAACAGGGACTGTGTCTGAACTTTTCGTTTGGATGCAGTCTCTTTTTGTGCTATGCCGAAAGGAGCGAAATTGGCTCTGAATCCTGTCACCCGCAAGCTAGAAAATCCAAAAGCCTACAATCGAAAAAAAACACGGAAATGGAGATGAATCACCCATGACCGTGCCTTTTGATTTAGATTATCTGTCCCGTACGTCTCAGTGGAATGGGGAAGCCATTGATTCGTGCCATTTGGAGCGAAGAGGCCATGAACAAAGGCAACTTATAAGACACAGAAGATTCGATCTGTGTGCGGAAAGTCGGTGTCGGTGAGAAAGCCTTTTGATTTGAACTATTTGTCTCGCACAGAGTATTTCACTTTGTTTCCGTACTTTCGTGCCGATAAAAGACCGAGCTCCTGAAATTTCAGCACGAAACCGCGTATCGTGGCATAGGCGGCATTGCTGAAGTCACGTTCAAGCTGTTTGGTCGAAAATTCGCCGTTCCCGTATGCGGACAGGGCAAAGTTCCAAAGGTCCTTTTCTTTCTCTGTGATTTGGCCGTCATCCAATGCTTTGTTGAAAGCCGCTATCGTGTTGACCTGTGGCAGAGCATTGCCGAGTTTGTTGTATACATTTTCAATGAAGTAGGCAAGGAATGGCGTTACATCCATCACTCCGCTGATCTTCGCATTTCCTTCAGCCAGCGAATAGGCACTATAATATCCCTTTCGGCTTCGTTCGATGTAGCTGGAGAACGGGATGAACAGCGCGGATGAATAACCCTGCCGCCGCAGATACCACAGATATACAAGTCTGGCCATGCGGCCATTGCCGTCAAAATACGGATGTAAATACGCAATATAGAAATGGATCACCGCCGCCTTGAGCAAGTCGTTCATTGTGCTTTCAGCATTGATGAAGGTTACGAATTTGCTCATATATTCAGGAAGCTTTTCATAAGGCAGACCGGTATGCTCTAGTTCCTGACTAATGATATACACACTGTCGTGACGATAGAAGATGCCCGGCTTTAGTTTGTCGTTTTCCGGCAAGTATTGGCCGATAGCTATATCATAAAGAGTGTGTATGTTATCCTCAGTGATCTCGTTGTCAGGATCAGAAATAAACTCAAGGCCCTTTTTCATGCCAAAGATACAGTTCTCACTCTCGTCGGCAGGCGCGTAGCCGCGCAGTATTTTTCTTACGCTATCGCGTGGGAAATCAATGCTTTCTATGGAAAGCGAAGATGCAATTTCGTCCTCCATTGCCTTGAGCCCGAAAGCTTCGTTTGAACTTTGGCGCGTGAGAAGAAATTTCACCGCCTTCATCCGTACCTGTGCTGTATTTTCCATATAGACAAAATCGTTCCCGGAAAAGTCGGGGATGGGCATAGTCTTATAAACGCTGGATTTCAACAGCGCTATTAATTCCCTCATGTCGGCGTCCGGAAACTTGTATTTGATTTTTTTTAAATCGGTAATGCTTTTGTCCGAGAGTATTTTGGCATAAAGCGCCGCGTCCATTATACTCACCTCTTCTTGTGATAGCATTTAATATCATTATGTATCAGCATAACGCAAATTATACTGATATGCAAGAGAATGAACACTTGATATTCACTATGTGTTGGCAAATGTAGTGCATGTCTTCCAAAAGAGTTCCTTATGTCTGATTCCGTGAACTTTACTCAAGAAGATATGGTATTAAAATAACAAGATATAAAGCTTTTCTGAATCCATATCAATTTACTTTCAGTAAGGTTGGTGATATAATAATCATATTCGACATAGGAGGGCTGAAAAATGGCAATTTACTGCAGATTGTCAACATTGATGGGAGAAAAGAGATACAAGATACAAGATGTTTTTGAACAGACGGGGTTGTCACGTGCTACAGTCTCAAATTTGTATCATGATAAAATGCAGCGGATAGATTACGAGACATTAGGAAAACTGTGCAAGCTCTTCGGATGCACTGTAGGAGATATCCTTGAATATGTCGATGATAATGAGTCCGTTTTATGACCCACTATTTTTGTTATGCTGGAATAAATACATGGAAGGAGGTATTTTGAATGTGGTGCAGGAGCTGTTGTCGTGAAACACAGAGCGATGTTTGCGAAATATGTGGAGATGCCACAGTAGCGGAAATACCTTCTGAGGTATATTGGTGTCCACATTGCAAGATTCCTCTGATTAAGTTCAAGAACAGCGCGGACAAAAATGAGTGCCCTTTATGTCATCAGGAAGTGAACTATCTTTGTGCTGATGTTCGTCCAGTGTTTCCCCAAGAGAGATTGCTTGTTGAAATCATGCTAGGAAAGCCTTTGGCCTTTTTGAAATCCAGCGTTTGGGCTGCAGAGAACAGATATTATATTGATGGGAAACCGATTACGGTGTCTTTTGGCACTTACCGAAAGAAATCTCCTGCTGAGCTGCACAATTTGCTAGAAAAATATGCACCTCAAAATGACAACTTGTTTTTTGAGAGGCATATTCAGCGATTCATAGAAGCCAATATGCCCCGTCTCAACTATATCAAAGACGAAGCGTTTGAATTTATAAAATCTACCGCCAAAAGCTATCCGAATGAATGTATCGTGCTTTCATTTTCGGGTGGTAAAGATTCCACTGTAACAGCGGACTTGGCTGTTCGAGCATTATCGGATCCGAGCCTTGTACATATTTTCGGCAACACTACACTGGAATTTCCTTTGACCATAAATTACATTCAGCGCTTTCGTAAGAACAATCCCAAAGCTATTTTGAAAATTGCAATTAACAAGGAGCAGAATTTTTATGATGTTTGCAAAGATATAGGGCCCCCTGCAAGAATGCTTCGATGGTGCTGCTCCATGTTTAAAACCGGCCCTATCACACGGGTGCTGAACAGCTTGTATCCCAACCGGAATATTCTGACTTTCTATGGCATACGCAAGTGTGAATCAGTCAGCAGAAGCAAATACAATCGCGTGGAAGATAATGCGGAATCCGTAAAGATTCAAAAGCAGAAGGTCGCTTCCCCAATTTTCTTCTGGATGGATATTGATATATGGCTTTATATTTTTGGGGAGAATATTGACTTTAACGACGCATATCGTTTGGGATATGATCGCGTTGGTTGCTGGTGCTGCCCAAACAACAATGCAAGAGCGCAGTTTTTGTCCCAAATTTATATGCCGGAGCAATCTAAAAAGTGGCGTGATTTCCTGGTCTCCTTTGCGCGGAGGATTGGCAAGCCGGATGCAGAAGAATATGTTGACAGCGGGAAATGGAAAGCTCGACAAGGCGGTAATGGCGTTGCCGCAGCCGAGGATATAAAAATACGCTTTACGAATTGTACAACTGAAAATAACGCAAAGGTGTATGAGCTTACAAAGCCAATGGATAACAGCCTGATCGGTATGTTTGTTCCCTTCGGAAAGATAGCTCCTGAGCTTGGGCGCAAGTTAATCAATGAAATCATTGTTGTCGATATAAAAACAAATGTTCCCATCCTATCTATTCAACCTTTCACTCAGGATGGATATGCGTATTCTGTAAAGGTAAAGACAATGAATGTTGCAAAACACGAGAATTTGCAACGTATGGTGGGCTATCAGATTCGCAAGTTTAATGCTTGCCGCAAATGCCTGAAATGCGAATCTTTATGCCGTGCGGGAGCGATATCCATTACCGGGGATGCGTATATAATCAATCCGGATAAGTGTAAACGCTGCAAAATGTGCGTGACCGCCAAATACTTAGACGGTGGTTGCATGATGGTGAAGTATCTCAAAACCAAAGAGTGAGGAACGGTGGAAATATGTCAAATATGAGATTTAGAGCACATGACACCTTCTTTATTAGAAAAGGATGGCTGAGCAAAGGTATCAGAAATGTACAGAACGACCCTGCTGTCTTCATGGGGACGAACGGGAACCCGATGGATATTCTCGGTATCGGTGCAAACATGGTAAAAGCCCTTCGGTATTGGCTTCAGGCGGTTGGCCTGACGCAAGAACCAAACGTAGGGCACAGAACACAAACGTTAACGCCGCTGGGAGAAATCATTGCCGAACATGACCCTTATATTGAGGAACTCGGTACTCTGTGGTTACTTCATTATAAACTAGCAACCAACCAAACGGACGCAACAGCATGGTATTACTTTTTTAATGAGTTTAGGTTGAATGAGTTTACGCGGGAGGATTTTGTCACCCAGCTTTCCAGCTATATTCGCTTGAATGGAGAGGACATTGCAGAAAAATCTTTGAGAGACGATTACAACTGCATTATTAGCACTTATGTTCCCCGCACAAAATCCAGCCCGGAAAAGGTGTCGCCGGAAAGCAATATTGATTGCCCACTTGGAGAACTTGACCTAATTGATATTGCAAATAAAAAGACTAAAACCTATAAGAAAGCAATTCCTAAGAAGGACATGATTCATCCTTTAATATTGTTGGCTGTGCTCGTGGATCAGGCGCATGGTCAAAATGAAATTCGTATATCTGCCATACAAAACGACCCGTGTAATGCCGGAAGAGTGTTCAATCTTGACATTATCTCCCTTACGGCTCTGCTCTATAAAATTGAACTTCTTGGGTATATAAAGGTTGAAAGAACCGCTGGTCTGGACATTGTAGAAATACAGACTGAACTCGACTTTTTAGGTTGCGTTAGGGAGTATTACCAGGCAATCAACAACTAAAGTCTGTTATGGGAGATAAACTATGCTGAACGAATTTATCAGTGTTGCAGAAGGTTTCCAAACCTCTGTAAACATTGCTTATGATCTATATAATGATGAGAAAGTGAAAAGTTTCATACCGACAACATCCGCGATAGATATTATTGAGGATGTGATGCTTAGCACCGCATCTCCATCCGCTCAGCGTGCACGTATCTTGATTGGAGCGTATGGTCGGGGTAAATCACACATTATTCTTGTTTTGCTTTCGCTGCTATTTAAGAAAGACCGGAAGCTGTTTGAAACGCTTCTCACAAAGATGCAAGAAGTGAATCCAGGGCTATATGATTTTGTGTTGGAGTATCTTAATAGCGACAAAAAAATACTCCCTGTTGTCATAAGCGGAAGCAGCGCAAGTCTTACGCAGTCCTTCCTTAATGCATTGCAGCAGACACTTCACAGCGCTGGATTAGATTCCTTGATGCCCGAAACGCACTTTAAAGCAGCGATCACATCTATAGAGAACTGGCGGAAGAATTATCCTGACACTTATAAGCGGCTGTTGTTAGAATTGACTGAGTCGCTGGATTCATTTATTCTGCGTTTGCAGGAATATGACGTTACTGCGTACGAGCGCTTTATTGAGTTATATCCTGCACTTACGTCTGGAAGCATTTTCAATCCGTTCCTTGGCTTCGATGTAGTGGAACTCTATGAAAAAGTCACCGCTGAGCTTTGCGCAAACGGTTATAGCGGAATCTTTATCGTCTATGACGAATTTAGTAAATATCTGGAATCCAACATTGCAAACGCCACCATCAGCGACATAAAACTATTGCAGGATTTTGCAGAGAAGTGTGATCGTAGCGGAAATAACCAGATGCACCTCATGCTAATTTGTCATAAGGATATAGCAAATTACATTGATGAGAAACTACCGAAAGAAAAGGTGGATGGTTGGCGCGGAGTTTCAGGCAGATTCAAACACATGAACCTGCACAACAACTACTCTCAGATGTATGAGATCATTTCTGCCGTAATCAAGAAAGACCCGCAGGCGTGGCCTGTTTTCTATCAGGAGCATCGGGACGAATTTGATGATCTTGTCAAAAGATTTACTGCTAACGGCCTACTGAGCACAGCAAAAGGTGAAACTGTAAACGCGGCGATTGAAGGGTGCTATCCGCTACATCCAATCTCAACCTTTATTTTGCCGCGTCTATCTGAAAAGGTTGCGCAGAATGAACGTACCCTTTTTACGTTCTTGTCTGCCAGCGATAAAAATACGCTTCCTGCATTTTTGAATTCAGCGGAAGGCGATTTTCCCATGCTTACGCCCGATCTGATTTATGACTATTTTGAACCCCTGCTGAGAAAAGAGCCGTATACCAGCGATACGCATAAGCTCTATAAGCTCACAAGTAACGTTTTGCGAAAGGTTGCGCCGGATTCCTTAGGAGCTAAAATCATCAAGACGATTTCGCTCATTTACATCATTGAACAATTTGAAAAGTTGCCGCCTGTTTACGATATTATCATAGAGACTTTTTATGATACGACACACAGCACTCAAAGCATTAGCGACGCCTTGAACGAACTCATAGAAAAGGATTGTCAACGCCGATTTGAAATTGCAGATTTTCGCCGGTTAAAAAATGCAGGAAAAC
>ENA-UOOK01005436-UOOK01005436.1-fermentation-metagenome-genome-assembly--contig:-NODE-5436-length-12793-cov-11.305856_pt1 | contig 12793 bp, 10 predicted proteins | sample MGYA00245777_ERZ724023 | MGnify/ENA primary metagenome ERZ724023 (study PRJEB28704, sample SAMN03018312) | fermentation metagenome | biome: anthropogenic terrestrial biome; feature: soil... | reverse complement strand
TTAGAACTTTGCCGTCAACTATTACCTGACCGATGATTGTTTTTTGCGGAGAAGGACCCGGTGAAGATTTTTTATAGACCTCTACATTCGTTATTGCGCTTAAAGTCGTAGGAACGCCATCTATACTTGTCGCGTAAATAGCACTTATAGTTGTTGTTTCGACACTAACACTAATTCCGGTTATTGCACCGCTTGTTGATATTGTAGCTACTTCCGGATTACCTGAAAAGTAAGTAACATTATTGTAATCAATATCAGCGAATTCTACGCCATCAAAATAATTTAATTCAGTTTGTATTGTTTTACCAAGCTGTACTCTATATGGATCTTCTTCAAATGTTAAGTATGGATCAACTTTTAGGTCACCAATAAGTCTATAGCCAATGGTAGAAAATAGGGGTTCATATTCACCAAGTGCTTGAATTCCTATAGGACCATCATATTCTTGACCTGTTTCATATGCAATGAGGAATTGACCTTTCAAGTTTCCTGTTATGGCAATTGGCTCTTCCAATGCTACTGGTTCAGCATTGACAGTATTAAATGTGTCTCCAACCGGACCTTCGCTACCAATATACCTTAATTTAGCAAACATCGAACTAAAACCATAATTAGAAATATTCAGCGAATCATATCCATAATAAGCATCCCCCGGATCCCATACACACAGCATTCTATCAGCTCCGTCAAAATAAGCCGCAGGATAAATATAATAAGAATAATCAGAATCTAATTCTGCGATGACAAATGGATCTTTAGCTCTATTAGGCATATTATCTAAAATGTTATAATAAGCACCTTTAATAAGATCAAGATTTGACCAGGTAATTAGGAACTTTTCATTTTCATCATTGTATGAAACATTTGGGTTAATTGAGTATTTAGTATCAATAGTTCTTTTTCGATTAACTGCACCATCATCCCCAATGACGCTGGCATAAACATTTTCGTCGTCATGCCATGCAAACAGATATTTGTTGTCTGCAGTACTGTAGCTTACTGAAGGATTTTCTTGATCACCTGATGCAATGTCAATCACGAAGGTATTTTTTTTAATATCACCATCAATATCTACAATACTTCCGTATATATTAACATCTATGGTTCCTGTTTTTCTATATTGTTGCCATACTATTAGAAATCTGTCATTCTTGCTATCATATGCGATATCAGGGCAAGATTCGGTAAAATCTTCATATTTATTGTTTGAAACACGAAATGCCGGTTCTGTATCTACATTATAAGAATTACCTGATTTTGTAATTTCAACCTTGGCAGCATAGATTTTGTCATTACTAAAACCTTGCGACCATGCTACCAAAAAGTTATTGTTTTTATCAACTGCAACAGAAGGTAATTGAAGACAACCGTTATCCTCAGGGTCTTCATTCTCTGTGCCATCATTGATTATGAACTTGTCACCAAATGGTATACCTTTGTTATCGACTAATTGGCCGTAAATATAACTTTCTCTCTCGTCATAGACGGCAAGATTATAACCCGTAAATACAGACAAGTATATGTCATACCCTGAATGATATGCTAAATCCGGTTGAGATTCTTCAAATTCAGCTGCTGTTGCTGTCCCATATCCGACAAATGCAAGTTCCAATTCTTCAGTAACATTTCCTATTTCACTTAACGGAATTGAAAATTCGTAAACTTTATGCTCATATACTACCTTGTCGGTATATGTAAATCCGGTACTTCCCCAAGTAGTATCCGGAACTGATACTTTGAATTCTTTAATTCCTTCATCAGTCTTCACATAAACCTTTGCATAGTCCTTATCACCGTCGTAAGTGTTGTCCGGTGTAAAATCCATGGTTACATACAAATTTTCATCATCATTCATAACCCAAAAATAAGTATCTCCGGCAGGATGACCGGAACCGGGAACCTGATATTCCTGAGCAAAAGCTTCCAAGTTTTCAACTTCATCCAAAACACCGTCTACAGCAATTTTTCTGTAGTTCGTGTTTAGTTTGTAGTTATAAAAATCTCTGATTTGATATTTATGCTTGTAGTTGTTGGCTAATGGGAACTGCAATGGTTCTTGGCTTATTAATTCATTTTCTATTCTGCCGGTAACGCTTAAAATTCCTTCCCCCTTGTATGAAGAGAATTCCAATATAATTCCGTCTTCTACAGGAGTAATATCCAAGTCTTCCCTGGCAAGCTTATTTAATACTTTTCCCTCTGAGCCATTTGCTTTTACAGCTTGCATACCATCAAGAAATACTGCATCAAGGTAAGATGCTCCGCCGCCTTGTTGTGAAATCTTAATTAAAGCATTTGTACCTTTTAAATATTCCCCCAAATCAATTTCTTTTGTTTCTTGGAATTTACCAAATCCAAGACTGCCGGCATTTTCCCATTGGTTGTCAGTTTTCATTAAAATTTCAAACATTCCGTTAATACCGGTTGCTTTTTCCGATGGCTCCTCAGGCGAAATGCCTGCAAATGCCTGAACAGGAATTACCATCATTAAAATTAAAATAAATACTAATAACTTTTTCATTCAATACCCCCTAAATAGATTTATTAAATTATATAAATTAAAACTTCATTTAGCAATCACCCCCAGGGTGATTTTATATAAATAAGCAGGTTAGTTCTCTGAAAATAATTAAATATGGTTAAGACATTTGTGATATAATGTAGAAAATTTGGTGGGAGGACTCTAATGTTAAAAGAGGAAGATTTAACATACATAAAAGAACATTTAAATTTTTGGGATAAATTAAGCGATGCTGAAAAACAGCTGCTAAAAAATAATGTTGAAACAATAAAGTACAATAGGGGGGAAAATCTTCACGGCGGGGATAAAGAATGCGTAGGTCTTATTTTAGTAAAAGGCGGAGAGCTGAGGGTATATATTTTATCTGAGGAAGGAAGGGATGTTACACTTTACCGCTTGTCTGAAGGAGATTCATGTATTCTTTCTGCTTCCTGCATATTAAATAGTATAACATTTGATGTATTAATAGATGCAGAGCAGGATACAGAAGTACTTTTGTTCAATGTAGGGGTTTTTAGCAAACTTGTTAAGGAAAATATTTATGTTGAGAATTATATGTATAAAAATGCTGCTGACAGGTTTTCCGACGTAATGTGGGCAATGGAGCAGATTTTATTCATGAGTTTTGACAAGAGGCTTGCAGTTTTTCTCCATGATGAAATGATAAAAACAGAGTCTAATACAATTAATCTCACCCACGAGCAAATTGCAAAATATATGGGCAGTGCCAGAGAAGTTGTATCAAGGATGCTTAAAAGTTTTGAATCACAGGGTATACTTAAACTTTCGAGAGGGAAAATAGAAATAGTTGATAAGAATAAATTAAGGAAATTATTATAGGTCGCCTTTTAAATGATGAGATTCTTCGGGCTACCCCTCTGAATAACAGGATGTTGACCCATATTATTCTATGAATGAACAGTAACACTTTTTGTTTTAAAATAATGAAAAATTCGAACAAATGTTTGACAATTGTTTTTCTTTGTAATATAATAATTTTAAGATTAAGAAAAACTTGGTGGCAATATGGACGACAATTTGTTTGAAAAACTAAGAATTTTATCTGATGCGGCAAAATATGATGTATCATGTGTTTCAAGCGGGGTGGAAAGAAAGAATAATACGGTGGGCGGCATTGGTAATGCTTCTTCTGCAGGAATTTGTCATGCCTGGTCAACGGACGGCAGATGTATTTCACTTCTAAAAATTCTACTTACAAACGACTGTATTTACGATTGCAAATATTGTTTGAACAGAGTGACAAATCCAATCGAAAGAGCAACCTTTACGCCGGAAGAGGTAGCAGAGCTAACCATTCAATTTTACAGGAGAAATTATATTGAAGGATTGTTTTTAAGCTCTGCCGTGGAAAAAAGTCCTGATCATACCATGGAGAATATCTATAGGGTTCTTGAGCTTTTAAGATATAAATATAATTTTTGGGGTTATGTTCATGTTAAGGTTATTCCGGGAGCAAATTCTCTTTTGGTTCAAAAAACAGGCATGCTTGCAGACAGAATGAGCGTTAACATCGAGCTGCCCACGAGAGAGAGTTTGCATATATTAGCACCTCAAAAAAAGGTAGAAAACATACTGCAGCCCATGTCGATTATACATAATGAAATATCTCGCGCAATTGAAGACAAAAGTCATTTTAAAAATTTTCAGAAATTTGTTCCGGGAGGGCAGTCAACGCAGATGATAATCGGAGCAACTCCTGACAGTGATAAAACCATACTTAAATTATCGCAGAATTTATATGACAAATTCAGTATGAAAAGAGTGTTTTTTTCCGCATACATTCCTGTTATGTCATCACCAAATTTACCCGCCGTAAGCACCATGCCTCCTCTTTTAAGGGAGCACAGGCTGTATCAGGCAGACTGGCTCATGCGCTTTTATTATTTTAACTCTGCGGAATTATTTACGGAAATTGAGCCGAATCTTGATTTGGAGTTTGACCCGAAAATGATGTATGCATTAAGAAATATTGACAGATTTCCAATAGAAATCAACAAAGCATCTTACGAAGAGCTTTTAAGAATTCCCGGGCTTGGCGTAACCAGCGCCCAAAGGATAATCAAAGAAAGGAAAAATGCTGAATTATCCTATGATTCTCTTAAAAAAATGAGGACAGTTTTAAAGAGGGCTAAATATTTTATTACGGTAAAGGGTAAATATTACGGTAATACAAAACTTGACCCGGATGCAATAAAAGATGAAATAAGAATGAAAGAAATTCAAAGACAAATAAGCATTTTTGAAATTTAAGGATGGGGGACACACCTTCAATAAAGGGATAGTCTTTGCGGGTGAGCATTGAAGGAATGTCCCCAAATTAGGAAATATGGATTATTTATACGACGGTTCATTTGAAGGATTAATGACATGTATTTATTATCATTATAAAAAGGAAAAAGCTGCAGGCATATATGAAATATCTTGCTATCAGCAATCAATTGTATTTCAGTCGGAAACTGTAGAAACAGATATTTCAAAAGCAAAGATTGTAAGTGATGCAATTAACAAGCTGATTTCCAAAGAGGCTTATATTTATGTTTATTATTGCTATCTTTCAAATGATGCTGACAAGGAAAACTTGATTATGGATTTTTTGATATTTGCATTTAAATACGGAAGAAAAACCATGAACTTCTATACACATGAAAAGGTTCTTCCCATAAATGAAATATACAAAAAAGTAGCAAGAGAAGAGCACAGGGTGCTTGGCATACTTAGGTTTTCTGATATAGGAGGAATTTTGTATGCTAAATATTCTCCTGATAATGACATCAATATTTTATTGGCTGATCATTTTGCTGATAGATATAAGTTTGAAAAGTTTATCATATATGATGAAAAAAGAAAAAAGGCAGTTGTATATGCAGATAATGTCTGGGAGATTAAAGAAAATATAAGCATTGACAATATGGAGTTTTCTTTAAATGAAACAATGATACATAAATTATGGAAACAATATTTTACCGATTTGGCAATTAAGGAAAGAAAAAATATTAATTTGCAGTTTCAATTTGTTCCGGCAAGATACAGAAAAAATATGACTGAATTCAAATTGTAATTGATATTCTTAAATTTTGTTTGTATAATATCATTAACCTGAGAAGAAGTCTGTGCTCAGGATGACATAAAGAATGAGGTAAGTTTTGTATATCAGTTCAATAACCACACAAATTATCGGAATAGTAATGCTTGGTTTTACTATTATTTTATCGCAGAGAAATTTCGTAATAGACAGACACAAAACAAAGGTTTTTATAATTGTTTCTTTTTTGACCATAGTTTTATTAATAATAGAAATCATTGAATATTACTTAATAAGTGTTAGAAGTGCTGAATATATAATACTTTACAAGCTCCTTATGGTTTTAGCATTCATTCTTACTAATATTATAGTATATATACTTTTAAGCTTGAATGATAGTGGAAGGTTTTCTAAGAATATTTTTTTAGCAATTCCGTTAATAATTAATATTATAATTAATATTGCTACTTATTGGACAAGTTGGATTTTTTACATAGACCCTCAAGGGCAATATCACAGAGGGGATTATTTTTTCGTTCAATTATCAATAAATATGTTTTATTATATTCTATTGATAATTGCTATTTTCATAAATGATGATGACTATGACAGTGATGATATAAAGTTTTTATCATCTATTTTTATATTACCTGTAATAGCTATAATAATTCAAATAAATTATCCGAAATATTATTTGATATGGGTTACTGTAGCATTTTCATTAATGTTGTATTATATTTTTTTAAGGGAGCTTCAGTTTAAATATGACTTGACAAGCGGTATAAAAAATCGAAGAGCATTTACCAATAAGATGCTTCAATTAAATAAAGGAAATAAAAATACCGGGATTGTTGTTTTGGATTTAAATGATTTAAAAAAAATAAATGACAGTAAAGGACATGACAAGGGTGATGAGATAATACATAAATCAGCTGAAATTCTGCAGGAAAGTTTTGAAAATGTTGGTACTGCCTATAGAATAGGCGGCGATGAATTTACTGTATTATGTGTTAATTCATCAGAAGAACAAGTTGAAGCTGCACTTATGAAGTTAGTAAAACTATTGGAAGAATATAATAATAAGAATGATTTGAAAATTGTTTTTGCCTATGGATATGATTTTTATACAGGCAATGAAGATATTTTTGAAGTATTTGAAATTGCAGATAAGAAAATGTACGAGCACAAGGCAAAAATTAAAGGCTGTTACAGGAGACGAAGAGTTGACAAATTGAGCAAAGAGTAGTATGAACAGGCAACTGAAGCCGGGAAAACCGTTTTTTATAAAATAAAACAACAGCCACGGAGGTTTCTCGTGGCTGTTGTAATTTGTGTCAATTGAGCAGTCTCATTCACCAATTTATAATAATTGGGGACATTCCTCATGCCTTCAAAGACTTACTTCATAGTAGAGGTGTGTCCCCATACCTATGAACGCATAAATTCGGAACTCGTTGCGTTTGAATTACCTACAATTTCTTTCTCCCTCCGGTCAAAGAAATTGGGTAAATCATAATCGTTGCGAATGACCTACCATCCATTTCTTTCTTCCGTTGGTCGAAGAAATGGGGTTAGGGCATTTTTAATTTGTAAACATTTGTGTCCAATATGGTCTTCCGTTATTCACATAGCCAACACCTATTTTAGTAAAGTGTGATGCTAATATATTTGCTCTGTGGCCTTCTGAATTCATCCAAGCGTTAACTACTTCTTCCGGTGTTCTTTGGCCTGCTGCAATATTTTCACCCCATGCGCTGTATCTGATTCCATTTTGAGTCAGCATATCAGCGGCACTTCCGTAAGTTGGAGATTGGTGTGCAAAATAATTGTTGTCTGACATATCCTTGGATTTAATTCGTGCAACATTTGATATTGCAGAATCCAAAGTAAGCGGTGCTAATCCGTTTTTCTGTCTTTCTACATTTACAAGCTCAACTACTCTTCTTTCATAATTTGATGTTGATGGAGCAGCTGTTGTATTTGTTTTAGTTTCAGTTGTAGCTCTTTCATTTGAAGGAGCTTGAGTTGTTTCGGCTGCATAATTTGCAGGTGCTTGAGTTGTTTCGGCTGCATAATTTGCGGGAGCCTTTTCAGTCTGTACATCATTATTTGTATAAGTCGGTTCATAATTGAAATAACCGTAATTTCTAAACAAATCATATATATTAAAGTTTGTATAATACACTTGTTCTGCAGCAAATGCAGATGTCGAAGATAGTGCTAAAATTAGTACTAATGATAATGCTAAAATTTTATTTTTCATTTGTCTCTCCTTCTATAATATATTCTTTTTACCCCTTACACTTCGGTGGAAGTGTGCAACTGTTTTTTAGTTACTGACGAATTATAGCACGATACTTTTAGTAATTAAACCCTCAATATCTTGTTTAATTGGTAAATGCAACAAATATATTACACAATTATGAAGTAAAAGTCATATATTACAAGTTTATTACAAAATTTAAGCCATATTATTACGCTATTGGCAAATTTTATGGTTTATTATTGGATACAAACATTTTTTATGATATAATTAAGAAAAAATTTGAAGGAGAATCTTAATGAATAGTTATAAAAAAATAAGACCTGAACAATTGGACAAAAATATTTTTCACTTAATAAACGATGAATGGATGCTGATTACAGCTGAGAAAGATAATAAAATTAATACTATGACCGCATCCTGGGGCGGGTTCGGAATTATGTGGAACAAAAAAGTTGCTAATATAGTAATAAGAACTAACAGATATACCAAAGAATTTGTTGATGGATCATCTACATTTTCATTATGCTTTTTTAACAAGGAGTATAAGAAAACTTTAGCTTATTTAGGATCTGTTTCAGGAAGAGATGAAGATAAAATAGCTAAAAGCAATTTAACAATAAATCATATTGATGGCACTCCATATTTTGAAGAAGCTGATATGGTTATTGTTTGTAAGAAGCTGTATGCTCAGGAAATGAAGCCGGAATGCTTTATTATTAAAGAATTAGATAGTGAGAATTATCCTAAAAAGGACTATCATACCTTGTATATATCTGAAATAGAAAAAATATATAGAAAAGGATAAAACAATATTTGTTTTAATATGTATTTAATAAATAAAATATCATCAAATGCAACGGGTAAGCAATATAAAAACTCATTTGAAGAACTTTGTTTTTTCTTCCTTGCTTGTTGTTGTAAAAATATATTGGTATTAACGCAAGCAGAGAGAATTGCTGCAGATAGCCCGCAGAAAGATTAACAGCAAACATAATTAAGGCTGTAACAAGAAATTTTTTGTGCTTCGGTTGATTCCTTGTAAAATAAAAAGCTAAAATATAAATAATACCTATGAATTGATAATCCGTTCGCAGTAATGTTGCTAAAATAGCTGCCGCAAAAATTACCAAAGCACTATTGTTGTTATATTTTCCTTCCTTATTATCAATAAAATATATGGCAGCTAAGCCTATGAAGAGAGTAAAAAATATATTTTGATGCTCAAAACCAATTTTACCGAAAAATACCAGATCAAAAGGTATTTCTGAAAATAAAGCAAATGTTATTAGTCTTGATGCGTATTTCTTTATATTGCTTGTGTGAGTATATCCCTCAACCAGTAAGAAACAATAAATCGGGAATGCTAATCTGCCGATTATTCTGTAAGTAATTATATCGCTTTGAAAAATTGCTCCGTAATGATCGATTATCATTGTGATAAGTGCCGCTATTTTTAATACCAAACTGCTCATGTTTTCTCCAATTATGTAATTTCAATTGATTTTATCATAAGTGCAAACCGCTGAATCGGCTTGCTTCACACCGATACAATGAATACATCGGTGCAAAGACAGAGCTCTTTGCTTCATTTTTGTATTCATTATATCACCCATTAATAAATCCAACAATAAAAAAAGCAGCGGGCGCTGCTTTTTTAGAGGTTCCATAATCATGGGGGTTTAAATTATTAGGTTCTATATATGTGGTGCAGAACACTATCTTTGGAGGAGATAATGTTATGATGCTAACATTTGTAATATTGAAGCTTTAGGTCTTACTCCAACCATTTTGTTTACAACTTTCCCGTCTTTAATAGCTACCAATGTCGGTATACTCATGATGCCGAATGCTGATGCTAATTCCGGCTGTTCGTCTATATTAATTTTGCCTACCTTTGTATCAGTAACTTCACCTGCTATTTCATCTACTATTGGAGAAATCATTTTACAGGGACCGCACCAGGCAGCCCAGAAATCTAATAGTACGGTTTTATTTGATTTTAAAACTTCTTGTTCGAAGTTGTCTCTTGTAATTTTTACTGTATTCATATTTTTAATCTCCTTTTACTTTATTATACTTTTATTTTACCCGGTTTAAATATTATGGCAGTGACTAAGTCACAAATTGGTAATCTTTATTTAAATTGCTTTGTTTTAAATTTATTTATGAGATGATTATATTCGATAATAAATTTATTTCAGTGACCAAATCACAAAAGATGAGATATTATTCGCTATCGCTCAGGATGACAAAAACTATAGCCTCAATGTCATTCTGAGGGCTTTAGCCAGAAGAATCTCATAAAAAAATGAGAATTTTCATTAAATTATATTAAAAGGGTATAATATAAAAAAACATTGGAGAGCAAAATGAAAGAATTATTTTTACAGACAGAAAATGGTTTGGTTCCCCTTGATGAAAAAATAATTGAAAAGTACAATTTAGTGGAAGGCAGAAAATCTCCTTTTACACGTTATTATGTAGTTGACAAAACAGGAAAACACAACCTTGATTCTGAAAAAGAGACATCAAGTCCCGATGTTGATAAAATGCCTGCTGGAGAAGGCGCAGAAGATGACGAAATTGTTGAATTCTCAGATACGGGAGCAATTCTTTCACAGTCAGAGATCATTGACTTTTCTCACGGAACAGATTCCGAGGAGCCATAGTCATAAAGTTGTTGACAATTGAGCAGCTGTTCAACTATAATATAATCAAACAGTTGAACAACTATTCAACTAAAAAGGAGGTAAAAAATGTCCGCTAATGAAGAGTTAGTCTGTGATTGTGAAGTTATTCATGCTGATATTGTTAATGAAGTTAAAAAAAGAATGCCGCATGAAGAAGATATTTATGATTTATCAGATTTTTTTAAGGTATTAGGCGACAGCACAAGAATGAGAATAATATGGGCATTGGATGAAAGTGAAATGTGTGTATGTGACATTGCTGTTTTATTGAATATGACCAAGTCAGCAATTTCTCATCAGCTTCGTGCATTAAAGAATGCAAACTTAGTTAAGTTTAGAAAAGAAGGCAAGACGGTTTTTTACTCGTTAAAGGACAAGCATGTAAGAGATATTTACGAAATAGGCATGGAACATATCAAAGAAAAGTATAACGAATAAATCAATGAAATAGCTTAACAGGAGAATTATATGAAAAAATTATTATGGCGGTTAATTATCAGTGCAATATTTTTTGTTTCTGCAATATTTATAAACAGCAGTCAATTAAAATTAATAATGTATGTAATAAGCTATATACTAGCAGGCGGTGATGTAGTAAAAAGAGCCATTTATAATATTAAAGATGGAGAAGTTTTTGATGAAAACTTTTTGATGTCTGTTGCTTCAATAGGAGCTTTTTTTATAGGAGAAGCTCCGGAGGGTGTTGCCGTAATGCTGTTTTATCAGGTAGGAGAAATGTTTCAAAGCTATGCGGTGGGACAATCGCGAAGATCTATTTCAAGCTTGATGGATATTCGTCCTGATTATGCAAATGTATTAAGGAATGGCGAAGTAATTACCGTATCTCCTGAAGAAGTGGAGATAGGTGAAATAATCGTAGTAAAGGCAGGAGAAAAGGTTCCGCTTGACGGTATAGTTGTAGAAGGAAACTCAATGCTTGACACATCAGCACTTACAGGTGAATCACTTCCAAGGGAAGTAACTATGGGAAGCGAGCTGTTAAGCGGCTGCATAAATATAAATGGTTTAGTTAATGCAAAGGTTACAAAGCTTTACAGCGAATCCACCGTAACCAAGATTTTAGAATTAGTAGAAAGTGCAAGCAGCAGGAAATCCAAGTCGGAAAAATTTATCACGAGGTTTGCTCGGTATTACACGCCCATAGTAGTTGTAATTGCAGCTATCCTTGCAATAATACCGCCTCTGATAATAAAGGATGCAACATTTGATATTTGGATTTACAGAGCATTGGCATTTTTGGTTGTGTCATGTCCTTGTGCATTGGTAATTTCAGTTCCTCTAAGTTTTTTCGGAGGAATAGGCGGTGCTTCTAAAAACGGAATTCTTGTAAAAGGCAGCAATTACTTGGAAGCCATAGCAAAAACCGAAATAGTCGTATTTGATAAAACAGGGACGTTAACTAAGGGTGTTTTTAAGGTTAAAAAAATACATTCGGAGAAAAACCAGCCGGAAGAGCTGCTTAAGCTTGCAGCTTATGCAGAGAATTATTCAAATCATCCGATTTCATCTTCTTTAAAAGAAGCATATAAAAAAGATATTGACAGTCAAAAAATTTCCGAAGTGGAAGAAATTTCAGGACACGGTGTATCTGCAATAGTTGAGAATATAAAGGTTTTGGCAGGAAATGATAAGCTTATGGAGAAATTCAACATTCCTTACAATAAAGAAACATCAGAAGGTACTGTAGTCCATGTTGCAGCAGACGGAGAATATGAAGGATATATTCTGATTGCAGATCAGGTAAAGGATGATGCTTCCGAGGCAGTAAGTGTTTTAAAGAAACAAAATATCAAGGAAATAGTAATGCTTACAGGCGACAGTGAATCAGCAGGAATAAAAACTGCAGAGGAATTGGGAATTGATACGGTTTATGCTCAGTTATTGCCTGCAGACAAGGTTGAAAAGGTAGAAGAATTAATTTCTAAAAAATCAGAAAAAGCAACATTAATGTTTGTAGGAGATGGGATTAATGATGCTCCTGTATTGGCAAGAGCTGATGTGGGCGTTGCAATGGGAGGTCTTGGCTCAGATGCTGCAATTGAAGCTGCCGATGTTGTAATTATGACTGATGAGCCGTCAAAAATAGCAGCAGCCATTGAAATTTCCAAAAATACATTAAAAATAGCATATCAAAATATTGTTTTTGCTATATCCATAAAAGTGATAATTTTACTTTTAAGCACCTTCGGTCTTACAAGCTTGTGGGCTGCAGTATTTGCAGACGTAGGAGTAACCTTTATTGCTGTATTGAA
>ENA-UOOK01005435-UOOK01005435.1-fermentation-metagenome-genome-assembly--contig:-NODE-5435-length-12797-cov-4.194632_pt1 | contig 12797 bp, 8 predicted proteins | sample MGYA00245777_ERZ724023 | MGnify/ENA primary metagenome ERZ724023 (study PRJEB28704, sample SAMN03018312) | fermentation metagenome | biome: anthropogenic terrestrial biome; feature: soil; material... | reverse complement strand
CTGCTCGCGCTGCTCACCGTCGGGGTCGTCGTCTACTACCGCTACCGCGAGCCGTCGATCGTTCTCCCCATGCTCCTCATCAACTTCTCCGAGATCATCATCCTGCTCGGCATCTCCCGGTTCATCGTGCAACTCGATCTCGCCACCATCGCCGGCCTGATAGCGGTGGTGGGCACCGGCATCGACCAGCTGGTCATCATGACGGACGAGATCCTTCACGAAGGGCGTGTCCCATCGCGGAATCTCTACATGAAGCGCTACGGACGGGCACTCGGGATCATCGTCATCTCTGCGGCGACGGTCTTCATCGCCATGCTCCCGCTGGCCCTGATGGATCTCTCCACTCTCCGGGGCTTTGCCATCGTCACCATACTCGGCGTCCTGATCGGCGTTCTGGTCACGCGGCCCGCGTACGGGAAGATTATCATGGCGATCCTCTCGAAATAACACCCCAACCAATAACATTTATTGCCCCGTTCACACACAATGTGTGAATGGGGTACAGCGTTATGGGAAAACCGATTCTAATGGACTTTTTCGCCGAGTGGTGCGGTCCGTGCCACCAGCAGTCACCGATCATCGATGAGCTCAAGAAGAAGATGGGCGACCAGGTCGATATCAGGAAGATCGACGTCGGTGTTGATTCCGAACAGACGCGGCAGTATGCCGCGAAATACGACATCCAGTTCGTACCAACGCTCGTCATCGAGAAAGACGGGGCTCTTATCCAGAAATTGGTCGGCGTCCAGGACCTTGCAAAACTTGAGAGTATCTTAAAACCGCTGGTGTAAGGTGAAGATCGGCATCATCGGCGGGACCGGCGATATCGGGGAGGGCATGACACTCCGGCTCTCTCCGAAGTACGATGTGATCGTGGGGTCGCGCGAGGAGGCAAAGGCCATCGCAACCTGCGATACCTGCCGGGAGGCCCTGCACGAACGCGATCAGGAGTGCAGCCTCTTCGGCGGTTCCAACCAGCGCGCGGTCGACGAGGGGGATATCGTCATCCTTGCGATACCTTTCAAGCACACGGTCTCTATTCTGAAAACCCTGACCGGGTTTGAGGGGAAGATCGTCGTCAGCCCCGTCAACCCGATCGAGCGCACGACTCACTTCTCCTACGCCCCTCCGCCGGAGGGGTCGGCAGCGATGATGATCAAGGGGTTGCTTCCTCCGGGTGCAACAGTCTGCGCCGCGTTCAACAACATCGCCGCAGAAAAGTGGCGAGCGCTCGATGAGGAACTGGACTACTCCGTCGCCGTCTGCTGCGATGACGACTCCGCGAAGCACACGGTCATGGAGATCGTCAACTCCGTCTCGCACCTCCGCGCCTACGATGCAGGGCCGCTTCGCGCCGCATCCGTCGTCGAGAGCGTCACGCCCCTCCTCCTGAACATCGCCCGCTTCAACAGGATGAAGGACGTCGGCATCAGGTTTGTGTAACCATTTTTTGCCGCCGGGGAGGGGTGAGGAGAGCCGGTAGCCGACCCCGGCACTTTGTTAATTCTGGTGGAGCGCAAGATCTGATAGCACACGGACAGCGGATTTCGCGTTCTCCCGAACCAGGCTCCCATCGACGCTCCGCCGCCCACCCCCGGGGATGCACATATCCCGATCCTCGCCAAACCATTCTGTACGATAGTCCTCGGGTGCTGTGAATGCTGGATCAGGAGTTTGAACGGATAGGAAAGCGGCTCTTTCAGGAAGGGCTTGTCGGAGCGAACTTCGGGAACATGAGCGTCCGCGGTGAGGGCGGGCTGTATATCACCCGGACCGGCGCCTACCTCGACGCCCGGGAGATGCCGGTCTTTGTGCCGGAGAGAGGCGACGCCCCGCGTGAAGCGTCGAGCGAGTACCGGGTCCACAGGGCGGTCTACCGGGAGACGTCTCATTCTGCGATCGTCCATGCCCACCCGGTCCACGCCGTCGCTGCATCGCTCGATGCCGATCTCATCCGGCCGGCCGACAGCGAAGGAGGGACGCTCTGCCCGGCAATACCGGTCGTCACCGGGAGCCCCGGGACCGACGAGATTGCAGAGAACGTGGCGGCAGCACTCCGGGACGGCCATATCGTCATCGTCCGGGGGCACGGGACGTTTGCCGCGGGAGAAACGATGGATGAGGCATATATCTACACCTCGATCGCCGAGTACGCCTGCAGGATCCTCTTCCTATCGGGGCGGCTTTAAGCTGCCCTGTAGCTGTTCGATCTGGCGGGTGGTCTCGCGGTGAAACCCGAGCAGCATGTCGCTGATCACGCCGAACATGAAGATCTGAAAACCGATGGTGATCAGGAGGACCGTGAGGATGGTGAGCGGTAGGTGCTCGATGTTCCTGAACCATTCGAGGATGACGTAGATGCCGGTGACACCCCCGGCGAGCGATATGAAGAGGCCGATGATCCCGAAGTAAAAGATCGGGTTGTTCATCTTCGCGAGCCGGTATATGGTCGAGAAGATCCGCAGACCGTCCTGGAACGGGTTGAGTTTGGTGGGGGTCCCGGGCCTCGCGAGGTACCGGACCGGGACGACCGTGATCCGCTGCCCGTTCCTCACCGCCTCGACCGCCATCTCCGTCTCGATCTCGAACCCCGCCTCTTTGAGGGTCATCTGCCGGATCGAATGGAGGGTGAAGGCGCGGTAGCCCGAGAGGATGTCGCGGAGGTCTCGCCCGTGTGCAAGCTTGAACATGAGGTTGAGGATCTGGTTGCCGAAGTGGTTTAAGCGGGTGAACGCCTCACCGTCCGGGTTTGAGAGGCGGTCGCCGATGACGTGGTCGAACCCCCGGCCAAGCGGGTCGAGCATCTTCTCCGCGTCGAGCCCGGCGGCGAACAGCTCGTCGACAGCAGCCTCAAACTCATTCTCACCTCCAAACAGTTGCACCATGCCATTTACATCGTGAGGAACAAAATAGCGGTATTGCCATGCGGTAGCCTCGGTATAGGAGCGTCCCGGGGCAAAGGGATTGAAGGGCGACTCCCAATTGCCGTCCGACCGTTTACCCCTGAAAAATTTTGTTTCCCCATCGAACACGTTGATATAGGAGAGTGATCGGTTAAAGTAGGTCTCGGCATCCTGTTCATATCCCAACTGCTGCGCCACACGTGAGATGCACCAGTCATCGTATGCAAACTCCAACAGGCAGGAGACCGACTCCCGCTTCTTGTTTGCCGGAATAAAACCGTTACGGATATAATCTGAAGCTCCTTTCCGGTTCACCTCGGAAGAGATCTTCATGGCTCGAAAAGCTTCCCGGATATTGATGTCAGGATCCAGGATCCCTTTATTGAACGCATCTGCAATGACTGAAACCGAGTGGTATCCGATCATGGTTCCGGTTTCACCGGAGGAGAGCGGCCAGATGGGCAGTTCACCGGTGGCATCATACATGACCAGCATCGAGCGAATGATGTCGTTGACCAGTACGGTATCGATAAGCGTCATCAATGGATGCCATGCCCTGAAGGTATCCCAAAGGGATAGCGTGGAGAAATAGCGGAATGATTTGTCTGTAGATGCAATCTGCTTGTCGTGTCTGCGGTACTGGCCATTTACGTCGCTCATGATGTTGGGAACAACTTTAGCCCGGTAGATCGCAGTATAGAAATTCTTCAACTGATCCCTGTTTTTACTCTCAACCACGATCTGCTTCAACTCCTCGTTCCACCTGTTCCTGGTCTCCCTGTATACGGCATCGAAATCGTATCCGTCGATATCATCTTCAAGGTTCCGGCGTGCATTCTCCTCGCTGACAATAGAGAGCCCCACCTTGACCACCAACGGAGTACCGTCGGATTGCCCGAACTGGGCAACGGCCCGAGAATGATCTTCAGGGATATATAAGTTCTTGAAGGGTTGTGAGAACTGTGCCACAAAGTAGACTGGCTGATCCTGCACCCAGCCGCTGGTTATCCGCATGCCTGCAATCTCATTGGGTCCGCTTCCGCGTATCGAGAGCGTATCGATCAACTCATCCCTGGTCAGCAGATGCTTCATGTCGATTACAAGCGATGCCGGTAAACCCTTCCTGAAAGTGTAGCGATGGACACCGGCATAGGTTGATGCCGTCATCTCGGCCAGTATTCCCTCTTTCCGGAAATTGACGGAGTAATATCCGGGTGTAGCCTTCTCATCCTTGTGGGAGAAACCAATGGGTTCGGGAGTGTAGTGTTCGGCTCCGTTGTCCATTGCCCTGGAGGTGGGATGAAAGAGAATGTCTCCCAGGTCGATGGCTCCGGTGCCACTCAGGTGAGTATGGGAAAACCCGATGATGGTTGAATCGCTGTAATGGTATCCGGCACATGCATCCCAATTGTCCCTCCGGATGTCGGGACTCAGTTGAACAGCACCATAGGGCGATGTTGCCCCTGGATAGGTATGACCATGGCCCCCTGTACCGATAAAGGGGTCAACATAATCTATCGGGTCTACCGCCATGTTGCCGATACAACCTGGAAGGAGCAGCAATAACAGCCAACCCAATGCAATTTTTTTCATCATTGACTACCTTTTTGACTCTAACGTTTCAGTTCTGACGGGAATATGGGGCGTGGTGTCTTGCCCTCCGGAGCATAGCGAAGTTCCAGCGACTGACCGCCATGATCCTCGAAATACTCCACCTTGATGATATGCGAACCCGATGTCAGATCGGCCACTCCGTACTTGGTTGTACGGGAGTGCGACCCGTCGTTGTTGATGATCTCCTTGCCGTCGATGATCAGTCTGGAGCCATCATCCGATGCAAGTTCAAACTTGCATCTCCCTGCCTCGTCTATCTGTAGGGTGGAAGAGAAGATGACTGCATAGTGATCTTCTGTCTCGGCAACTGGAAGTCCGTTGAGGGTGAACGCATGGAGATAACCGACGGCATCGGCCTTGCCAAATTTGGTGAAATCGGGAAGCTTCTTCTCATTGTAGTTCTTGTAAAGTTTATACTCTATGGATGCCTCACCTTCCGGAACGGCTGTATAGAGAAAATTGCTCGCTACCAGACTGTAGTTGCCGTTTTTGTAGGCAATGGCCTGGATGGTACAGCTCTCTTTCAACTCAAACGGTCCGGTGTACCGGATCGATTCTTTCGTAGGAGCAGTTCCATCGAGTGTATAATAGATCTCCGCACCTTCGGTATCGACGGTGATGGTCACCTTTTCACCTTTGTCCACAACACCCTTGAAGGGGTGAATCAGCGGAACGGGGACGTAGCAGAGATCGGTTTTGGGTTCAAATGCCTCCTGCATGAAGCGGCCTCTGCATTCACGTGGCAGTTCCACCCCGAGAAGCCCGGCAACGGTAGCTGCATTGTCGTAGATCATGTTGGCGTGTGCCATGAACTTCCCTTTGGTAACACCTTTTCCATACATGATAACCGGGATCTGCAGCTCCTCCATCGAATCACCGCCATGGCCATAGTGGATTCCTCCATGATCGGCAGTAATGATGATAACGGCGTCCTTGAGCATATCCCTCTCCTCAAGTTTCTTTACAAACTCGCCCACCTGTTTGTCCATATGGCTGATACAGTCGAAATACTCCTGGCTTTCGTGGCCGGTTTCATGACCCTGGTGATCAGTGATGTCGATGGATACAAACAGCAGTTCGGGTTCGTCGGCCAGATAATCGGCAAATGCCTGCTGAAGCAGTTCGTCTGCGCTATAGCCCTTCTCCTTGTTTGAATAGAGCGCCTTGTCGAAGACCGTCATGTCGTACATGCGTGTCTCTCCACTCCACTCAATATAGGCGTACATCTTTGCGTCGGGTTTCTGTTCCCGTATCACATCGAACATCGTGGGAAAAAGTCCAATGGAGTTCCTTGCCGCCGGTTCGATGGAGTAGTTGTCTCTTTCCCAGTCGTTTCCTGTAACTCCGTGCATCTCGATGGGTGCACCGGTAACCATGGACATCCAGTTCTGGCTGCTGGAAGTTTCCCTTACGCAACGCGTGTCGAGCGACACTGCACCATTCTCGATGAGATAGTTGAAGGTGGGGGTTGTGGCCCGTTGGATACCGATCGAGCTCATGGCATCGAATCCAAGAAAAATTACATGTTTTGCACGGGGAGTATTTTCATTCTTGTTGCAACAGCCTGTTAAAAAGAGTGCAGCAATGATGGTTGATATGGTAAGCAAATGTTTCATGTTGATCTTTTTAGATAAATATGAGGAGAGGCCTGTTCCTGACTCATGATTGACCTGCAGGGAGAAAAAAGGGACTGAATGGGGCGGAATGTTGCATCCGCCCCGTTCAATCCGTTCAAACTAATTATATCCGTAATTCTGTTTCAGGGCACCTGCTGCTTTTGTAATCTCATTGGATGGGTAGGGGAAGCAGATCTTGTGGTCTTCCCATTTGGGGGCAGGAGACTGAAAATCGAGGTATGCACCGATGGTATAGGGTCCATCCGGATCGCCCCGGTAACCATCCATAAACCGACTTTCGCCCGTGTTGGGGTCGGTGACGTAGCCGGAGTAGTGGCGTGCTCTCGGATGAGTTTCAAGCTCCTTGATGGCAAGGGCCTTGATCTCCGGGTAGCTGCTTACGGCCCAGCGCTTCAGGTCGCCAAGATGGTCGGCTACCGGTTCGTATGCCAGTTCGCAGAACCGTTCGTGGTAAAGCTCCTCCCAGGTACCTACACAATTTTCAGGAAGATTTACCCTTGCACGGATCTTGTTGAGATCTTTGGCTGCTTCTGAATTATTGCCTTTAGCCAGATTGGCCTCTGCCCTGAGCAGCATACAGTCTGCAAAACGGATGACGGTGAAGTTTACACGCGCCGTTGGCCAGTCGCCCGAGTAGTTGACATAGCCAGCATTGATGGCATCCGGATAGCCGAAGGGATCCATCCACTTATTGATCTGGAAGCCGGTCTCGACGTCGGATTCCGAAAAGAAGCGGCGGGTTTCACCCCAGAACTGGAACTCCTGGCCATATTTGAGGATCGACCGGGTAAGCCGTTCGTTGTTCTCTTCCCCATCCTTGGCAAACTCCTCGTAAGCGTCCTGAGTGGGCTTGAATTGACCCCAGCCGTTGAAGACACCCCAGCCTTTGTTTTCCAGGATAACGCCCGGCCATTCAACACCGCCGCGCTTCCAGTCGTTGCCTCCATTGCTCGGGAATGTAAAGCAATATTCAGGACCCCACCAATATTTAAAATCGGCAGAGAAAAGATTGGAGAAAGAATCGGCAAGCCTCCTGCCATAACTGTTTTCCAGCTCATTTACCACGCTAATTACATTGTCCCACTTGGTGTTGTCCCAGGTGGCCCAATAGGCATACACGCGAGACATCATGGCTACAGCTGCTGCCTGGTGTGCCCTGCCCCGGTCATCGGGACCGTAGGTCTCAAATCTGGGGAGGTACTCTTTTGCCTTCTCGAAGTCGGCAATGATCATGGCGTAGTTATCCATGACGGTAGCCTGCTGTGGTGGAATGGAATAGTCGTATTCACCTTCCACCTCTTCATATTTGATTGCAGGAATGCCCTGCCTGTTGCTGCCATAGCGGTAGGCAAGACTGAAGTGGAGAAATCCCCTGACAAAGTAGGCTTCACCAAGGCTCCGTATCTCGATGGGGGTAAGGGTGGTTTTTGCCTGTTTGTCGAGTAGTGCCTTGACAACCCAGTTGGCACGGGCAATGATTCCCATGAAGAGATTATAGGTGTCTGAAAGGGGGCCCTCGTCACCCGAATAGTTGAGTGTAAAGAGTCCGGGATAACTCCTTGTACGGCCGGGAACCATCATGTTGGTGGCACACTGCTCCCAGTAGATTTCCCGTCCATAACCGCCATCGGAATCGTAGATGGGGGCATACAGTGCCTTGATGGCGTTGATTGCCTGGGCATCGTTTGCAAAATAGGTGGTCGTGGTGGGACTCCCTTCCGGCTGAACATCGAGAAAATCGCTACAGCCTGCCAATAACATTGTTACGGCGGCAACAACAATCATATATATCATCTTTTTCATAATAACTCTCCTTTTTTAATAAGTAAGTTTGACACCAAGTGAAAGAACTCTCGAGACAGGGTATTTCAACGCATCCCATCCACCGGTCTCGGGATCCATTCCCGAGTAGGGCGTAATTGTGAAGAGGTTTTCACCGCTGAAGTAGACCGATAACGAGCTGCCACGATCGAGGAAATGAGAACATTTACGCATCATTCTTGTCAGGTCATAAGTTACAGTAATGTTTTTGAACCGCAAATAGGAGGCATCCTCAAGATACCAGGTTGAAGGTGTTGTGAAGTTGCCGTTTGGATCAGACCTGCTCAGGCGAGGAATCTTCGAGTCGGTGTTGGTCGGGCTCCAGGCATCGAGAATATCTACTGAACGGTTGAAGTTCCCTTCCACATCGCCAAGGAGCGAGTATTTGGCCATGTAGGCGGCCTGTGCACCTTGAACACCCTGTAACATCAAGCTTAAGGTGAGATCCTTCCAGCTGAATCCTCCGCTGAATGCATAGGTCCAGTCTGGCGTGGCATTGCCAACATATTGACGGTCCAATGCGTCGATCTTGCCGTCGCCATTGTAATCTTCAAATTTGAGATCCCCTGCCTTTGCATTGGGCTGGATCATCACGCCGTCTTTTGTATAGGCTTGAGCCTCGGCATCGCTTTGGAAAATACCCAGGTATTTTATCATATAGAATTGGTTGAGCGGTTCACCCTCCTTGGTCTGGTAGATATAGGGAACCTGGCGGTAGGCTCCGCCGCCGGTCCAGACACCTTTGGACCCATCACCTGTGGTAACACCGATATCGGCAACCCAGTTCTTGTTGTATGCGGCATTTGCACTCAGGAAGTAGGACCACTCTTTTCCGATCCTGTCTTTCCAGCCGAATTGAGCTTCGAAACCACGGTTCATGATCTCACCGAGGTTGACCAGCATGGGGCTTACCCCGATTGACGCCGGCCATCCTGAAGATTGACTCTGGATAAGGTTGTATGTCCGTTTGTTGTAGAAGTCGAAAGAGATCGAAAGACGGCTCGCCAGCATATCGATATCGAGACCGGCGTCAAGCTGTTCCGAAGTCTCCCAGGTAAGCTTGGGATTGAGCGCTTTACTGTTGTAATAGAAAGTTCCAGTATATCCGGCATCAGACTCAAACCCATATTGGGTACTCTGGTTGTTCCAGCTGGTAGAGCTCAGTGTCTGCGATTTGTAGTTGTAGCCGATCGATCCCAGGTTGCCGACACGACCGAACGAACCGCGCACTTTCAGCAGGCTGATCAGCTCTTTGTTGAAGAAGGCCTCGTTGGAGATTTTCCAGGCAGCGGTGATGGCCGGGAAATCCCCGTAGTTGTTGCTGGAGGGGAGGCGACCGGCATAGTCGCGCCGCCAGGAGGCTGTCATGAAGTATCGGTCATCAAAGCTGTAGGAGATCCGGCTGATCAGGGCAACGTTGGCATCGGGACCGGTCATGTAGTCGGAAGGCTTGTTCCAGGCTTCTGCAAAATTGAAATACTGCAGGTTTTTCGACTCGTCGGCAAATGTTGATCCGGTAGCGGAGAATCCTCTCTGGGAGTAGTAGTCGGATGTGGTGGAGAGAAGAGCTCCCACGGTATGCTTGTCGAAAGTCCGGTCGAAAGTAAGTGTGTTTTCGGTCTTCCAACCTTGACTCCTGTATGTGCTGTAGTTGAGTGAGTTGGAGAGGTTTGGCTTGCCCACCTCGGTGATCATGTGGCTGAAGTTCTTGTAGAACCCGCTGTTGGTATAGAAAGAGAATTTACTGTTGAACTTGAGGCCCGTAACGATGTTGCCGATCTCCATCCCAGTGGTGGTGAAGAAGCTGTTGTTCCGGTTGTAGCGGTCGTCAGCGGTGAGAATACGGAGCGGATTGATCACATCACCGTGGATGCTGGCGTAGTTGCTGCCATACTTGGCAATATATTCGGGATCTTCGGTAGTGACACCACCGAAACCGCTGCCGGTGTAGTAATGCTTGTCGGCACTCTGTGGCATGTAGATGGCGCTGATAATGGCTCCCGAATAGCCGGAATCGGTATCGACTCCCCGGTCGTCAGATTGGCCGAAGCGGAAATCCTCGGTGATTTTCACCCATTTATTGATCTGAAGGTCGCCACGGTAGTTGATACCCATTGACTTGTTATAGGTGCCGACCAGCACGCCGTCATCTTTGGAGGCAGAAAAGCCCACGCGATTCTTGAAGGTGTCGGTTCCGGAATTGAGTACCACATTGTGGCGGTGATAGAGTGCGCTCCTGAAGATCTCGTCGATCCAGTTGGTACGGGTAACCCCGATATATGGGTTGAGGTTGACATCCCATCCTGCATCCAGCCCCACCCCTGAATTGGCGCTCGAGAGCTGACGCATCTTTATCTGCTGTTCGGCGTTAAGCGACTGGACAACGTTTGTTGCAGTACGCACGCCCATAAGTCCATCATAGCTGACGGAGACACCTTTCTGACCCTTCTTGGTGGTAACGATGATAACACCGCCGGCACCCGACTGTGCACCGTAGATAGCTGCCGAGGCGGCATCCTTCAGTACCACGATGCTTTCGATATCTGCCAGTGAGTTGATCGGGGCACCCGGTACACCATCAACTACCCACAGTACACCGTCACCGTTCTGTGAACCCTGACCGCGGATAACAATGTTAGGCGTAGATGTGGGAGACCCTCCGTTTGCCTGTACCGTCACACCAGGAATCTGCCCCTGCAACATCGATTGGGTAGAGGTTACCGGGCGCATGGCCAATGATTCCGGATCTGCCACGATTCCGACCGATGCGGAAAGGTCTTTTCGTTTGGTGGCAAGGCCGTAACCGAGTACAATTACCTCCTCGAGCCTCTGCGTGTCCTCCTCCAGCTGAACGTTGATGTTGGTACGGTTGCCAACAGCAACCTCCTGTGTTATATACCCAATGTAGGAGATATGAAGGACTACGTTGTCGCCCACACTCAACGAGAAGTAGCCATCCATATCGGTCACCGTACCGTTGCTGGTACCTTTCTCCAATATATTTGCACCGATGACCGGTATACCTTGTGCATCCACAACTCTACCGGTGATCTGCTTTTTCTGTTGTTGGGCTGTTTGAGTGGTAACGCTTCTATTGACCCCTTTAACCTCTCTTTTTTCTCTGTCGCGATAAACAACTACCTGATTGTCTAAAACGCGGTAAGAGAGGTCTGTGCCAGATAAAAGCTCATCCAGGATCTCCTCGATATTCTGTGAGTTGGCACTCAGGTCAACCTTTTTGTTGGCTGCTCGATTTGCATTGCCTTCAAAAATAAACCTGTAATTGCTACTCTTTTCCATCTCTTTGCACACCTCCTTGATAGTCGCTGATTTCAGATGGAGTGTAAATTCTGTCTCCTGGGAAAAAGTATTGGCAGCCTGAGAGAGTAGAATGCTGAAAAACAGGAAGAATAGGGTTAGCTTCATGATCTTGATAAAATTAGTAAACTTGAGGGGGTTTGCCTCATTGGCGGATTTATTCATATCTTTGTATGGTTTTAATTGTTAATAAAATTAATGATTAACATCGCTAGCTGGATGGTCCTCGCACTACCGTCCAGCTTTTTTAGTTCAGGCATTTTTCATCGTCTTTTCATAGGCTTGCAAAATTTTAAAAGTTATTGGTGATATATATCCTGTTATCTTCCTTAATATATTTTGTTGAGGTGAGCAGGGCGATGGTTGTCATTACATTGTCCAGATTTTCCGAAAGGATGATCGTGCCGGTGCAGGTCAACTCCTTCAATGAGACATCCTTTTCGTAATTGAACGAGAGATTGTAGTTTTTCTCGATCTGTCTCAATACTTCCGACATGGGGGTCTCCTCGAACAATAAATAGCCATCTTTCCAACTGATATGATGGCTTACATCCACCTGTCGCGTATTGAAGGTGCCGTCAGGCAAATAGATGGCCTGATCATTGGACAGGAGGTTTACCTCCTCCCCGTAGTTGGATAACAGACCGACACTTCCCTCAACTAGAACAACCGATGGCGATGCATTGGCATAGGCCGACACGTTGAACTTAGTGCCGTAGACCTTTATGTCAAAATCGGAGGTACGTACGTGAAAAGGCTTTTTTCTGTCGGGTGACACCTCGATGTACATCTCACCCGATGCCAGCCGGATCTCACGGTTGTTGTCGATAAATTGTGAAGGAAACTCCAATGCGGAACCGGAATTGAGCCACACTTTGCTTCCGTCGGAAAGAGTGAGTGTGGAGCGTTTTCCGTACGGAACAATGAGCGTGTTCTGCTTGCTTTTAGCCAGCTCCACCTTTTTTTCTTCACTGTTGGTTTGTCTGATTTTCGCTTTTCCAGTTTTATCAAATTCTACCTGTACGTCGTTTTGAAACAACAACGAATCTTCTTCCGTAATCAGCTGAATATCTTTATTGTTTAACAGATTCCCAACAATGAGCTCTTTGTCCGCTGAATAATGGACTTTTTTTTCTTGAAAAACAAAGTGGTTTAATCCAACAATAAGTAGGGCAATCGCTGCGCAGGAAGCGACAGAAAGTTGGATAATCCGGCGGATTTTTGTTATTTTTACGGATCGTTCAATGGTTGATTCAATTTTATTGAGTAAATGCAAACGTTCCGCATCAGTTAATGTGCTATTGTTCAACCCGGTCGTTTTCAGGTAATCAACGGCTTGCTCAAGATTCGGATTTAAATCCGGATTTTGTTCGATAAAGTTCTTCCAATAGGCCTCTACCTCTTCATCCGGCACTAATTGCCAGCGGATAAATTGCTTGTCTTTTAGAAAATCGGTATGTCGTGTATAAGTTGGCATCAAGATTCGCTTTATAGATAGACGATC
>ENA-UOOK01005434-UOOK01005434.1-fermentation-metagenome-genome-assembly--contig:-NODE-5434-length-12797-cov-10.593235_pt1 | contig 12797 bp, 6 predicted proteins | sample MGYA00245777_ERZ724023 | MGnify/ENA primary metagenome ERZ724023 (study PRJEB28704, sample SAMN03018312) | fermentation metagenome | biome: anthropogenic terrestrial biome; feature: soil; material... | reverse complement strand
AGAGAGAGGGATTTGAACCCCCGGTGCAAGGAATACTTGCACAACAGTTTTCGAGACTGCCACCATAAGCCAACTCGGACATCTCTCCATAGTATTTACTTTTTATCTCTTAAATTCTTGAAGAAATCCTTCAAAACTTTGCTGCATTCATCTTCCAGTACTCCAAAGGTCACATCTACCCTATGATTAAATTTGGAATTTCTTATGAGATCCTCCACTGAACCGCAACAACCCATTTTGGGGTCAGTGCTACCTATTACAAGTCTTTTAATCCTAGCGTTCACGATGGCACCTGCACACATGGGACAAGGTTCAAGAGTGGCATACATTGTACAATTTTCCAATCTCCATCCTCCCAGATACTGACTGGCTTCTTTAATAGCTATAATCTCTGCATGGGCAGTAGGATCCTTCAAGGTTTCTCTGAGATTAAAACCCCTGCCTATTATCATATCATTATATACAATAATTGCACCTACAGGTACTTCATAGGTGCATGCTTCAGCTAACGCTAAAGCTATCCTCATATAATTTTCATCCATAATTTCACCTAATGGTGCACCCGAGAGGAATCGAACCCCCGCACACGCCTTAGGAGGGCGCTGCTCTATCCGACTGAGCTACGGGTGCTTATTTACACCACCTTATTTTATAATATTTTGAGATGGTTGTCAAATATTTAGCTCCATAAATTATTGTAACCAATTGAGAATATATTCAATATAATATAATGAATAAATAATTAAGGAGGTTTTTTTATGGTTGAAGCTGCAGGATGCAACCGCGAAAGCAACACCAGCTTATTATTTTTCTTCTTACTTTTAGTGATAATATTTTGCGGAGGAATTTGGTAGATAATATTAAAAGGGAGGATAAACCTCCCTCTCAGGCTGTTGTCAAATAAAGTGTCAGCAGCCTGGGTAATATTGATATTATTTTTGCTTGATTGTTTCTAATCCATTTAGATATTTTTTTAATACTTCAGGTACTGTAATAGATCCGTCCTCTTGCTGGAAGTTTTCCAATATTGCCGCAAATGTCCTTCCTACTGCCAATCCGGAGCCATTCAATGTGTGTAAAAAGTCTACCTTACCATTTTCTCTTCTAAATCTAATATTTGCTCTTCTTGCTTGAAAATCCTCAAAATTGCTACAGCTGGAAATCTCTACATATCTTCCGTAACTGGGCATCCATACTTCCAAGTCATAAGTCTTTGCGGATGAAAACCCTAAATCTCCTGTACTTAACATCACAACTCTATACGGTAAGCCAATTCTCTTTAGGACTTCTTCTGCATCGCTTGTTAGTTTCTCTAACTCAGCATATGAGGTATCGGGATGAGAAAACTTAACTAATTCTACCTTATCGAATTGGTGATTTCTAATAAGTCCTCTGGTATCTCTCCCGGCAGAACCAGCTTCTTGCCTAAAGCAAGGAGTATATGCAGTATAATATATCGGTAATTCTTTTTCAGCTATTATTTCATCTCTTAATAGATTTGTTAACGGAACTTCAGCTGTGGGAATAAGGAAAAAATCTTTGCTTGGCAGATGGAACATTTCCTCTTCAAATTTTGGCAATTGTCCTGTGCCTATCATACTGTCCCTATTTACCATAAATGGGGTTGAAAACTCCGTATAATCTTGGTCTTCCGTATGAAGCTCAAGCATAAAATTGATGATCGCTCTTTCAAGCTTGGAGCCCAATCCTCTAAACAATGTGAATCTAGCTCCTGCAATCTTAGATGCTCTTTCAAAATCAAGAATATTTAAGTTTACTCCCAATTCCCAATGAGGTTTTGGCTCAAATCCAAATTCCCTTGGCTCTCCCCATTTTCTCATTTCTAGATTATCAGTATCACTGCTGCCCTCTATTACTGAACTATGAGGCGTATTTGGTATCTGAAGCAACAATTTTTTAAGTTCTTCATCAATTTCTTTTACTTCTTGATCTAATTCTTTTATCTTCTCAGACAAAAGCTTCATTTTTTTAAAGGTTTCCGAGACGTCTTGACCTTCCTTTTTTAGTCTGGGTATATCTTTAGAAGACTTATTTTGTTCAGCCTTCATCTCTTCAACTTGAACCAATACTTTTCTTCTTTTTTCATCCAATTCCACTACTTTATCAATTGGAAAATTACCATGCCTCTTTTTCAATGCATTTACTACTTCTTTAGGGTTAGATCTGATACGTCTTATGTCTAGCATAGATAAAACCTCCCTCTAGTATATTTCAAAATTCGAATCAAAGATACTGATAAAAATTATTTTTACTGTGTAATTCCAATGCCTCTTCTCTTAAGTTCATAATTTGCCTCTCGTTCATTATTCTCAATGCTTTAACTTATATATTATCACAGTGATAAAAAAGTACAAACAAAAATACAAGGGACGGTATAAACCGCCCCCTAATTTATCAGTAGTTGAATGCTTCCTCCATCATTATAATAACTGAAATTTAATCCTAAGTGTTCAACCATAAAATCTACAGGTATATAAGCTCTTCCTTCCATTATCACAGGCTTGGAAGGCAAATTTACTAAACTGCCATTTATATATGAGTGTTCACTTCCTATATCCATAATAATGGATTTAGTTTCCCCATACACGACTCCATTTAATAACAATCTCTTGGTACCCGGTCCATTGATTAGACTTACGCTAAAACCTAATTCATCACCTATGGTCTTTACAGGTAGCAGTATGCTATTATTAATGCTGTCATATATATATAATTTTGTATCCAATGTAACATTCTTGCCTCTTACTACCAATCTAGTATTGGCATTCTTTGTAGTTTTTAATATATTGGAAAGCTCTGTAATCTTTAATTTACTTTCATAAATTCTAAATGCCGCCGCATCTGAAGTTGGAATACCCGTGGTGGGAATAGTTTTCTTTAACTCTTTAGTTTTTCCCCATTCCGGCTCTGTAACTCCTATAATCCTTTTATTGTTTGGAAGTGGAGTTGTCGGAATTATGTTCCCGGGCGAATTGCTTCCGCCGGGTTTGTTGCCGCCTGTTCCGGGTTTATCATTGCCACCGTTTCCGGAACCGCCTCCATTATTTCCTCCCGAGCCTCCGCTACCTTTACCTTCTATTGCATCTAATCTTGCGTTTAGTTCGTCTATCTTTGCCTTAGTATCCGGTCCATCATTTATTATGATCTTTACCCTTAACCTAGCTATACGGATATAACTTTCCAGTTCATCAGAACCACTTCTATACTTTTCTTCCGCTGCCTCCACTGCATTTTCTGCATTTTTTATACGTTCTTCGTTTAATATTCCCTCTTTCTCCGCTTTGTACATTGCATCTATATCATTTAAAAATCCTGTTAAGGTATCTTTCGCAGCTTTGTTATTGTCACTAATCCAGCCAATAGCCATTTTAGCAGCAAAAATAACTTTATCAATTTTCTCCTGTTCATTCATCACATTACCTTTTCTTATTGACTCAGCAAGCAAATCAGCCGCATCATTAACTGCCTTCACAGCCAAATCTATAAGTTCTTGGTCATTATCTGTAATTAATTTACCTTCAATGGCGTTTATGGTATTTAATATTGTTTTTTTAATGTCTTTATTTTTATTATGACCTATTCTATCTATTGCTCTTCTGGCAGCAGCAATATCCAATCTAGCTTGAGATTTACCTTGTTCATCTTTTGCCTTATCTACCGAATATGATGCTATATTTACTAACCTTACAGCTTCCTTTACATCTATATTGTCCTCTGACAACTCTATTTCTTCATTTGCATAGTCTATTTGAGCTAATAAATCCTTTTGGTTGCTTAATTTCCTAACGGCAGCATTTGCCTTTATAACCTGATTCTTGGCATCATCTATCATTTCATATGCTGCTTTTATTTTGTCAGTTTCATCATCTGCTCCTTCTATAATTTTAGAAATAAAAGTATTGGTTTCATCAATAATTTTGAATACATCATTTAATGCCTCATTAGCAGCTTTTAAAGCTTCAGTTTCATTGATTTCTTCTTCTCCTATTGATTGATCCAAATCATCTAATATCTTTTTTAACCTATTATATGAATCTTCTGCCAGATCCTTAAGCTCATCAACAGCAAATCTGGCTTTTATGCTGTCTGCTGCTATTCTGCTTTCAACTGCCTTTTCTACCAACTTTGTAGCTTCTGCAACCTTCTTTGATATGTCTAATTGGTTTTTTAAATCAGCAATTATTTTCCCTAAATGTTCAATGATATCTTTATATCTGCCATCTACCTTATTTAAAGCAGTTTCTGCATCCTTCACACTCTTTTCTGTAGGATATGCTTCTGCTCTGGCAACAGCTGCTTTAGCGTCCTTTGCTATTTGAATAGCATCTAATCGTTTCTGTAAACTTGCTCTAAGTTTTTTATCAGTTACTTTGTCTATGGCTTTTTGTGCCTTTTGGATTGTTTCATTACTGGGTTCTGAATCTTTTTTCATTTCACCTTCTGCTTCAAGAACAGCTTCTTCAGCTTCAGTAACCTTTGCCCCTTCATCTTTTAGATAGTCTTCTATGGCTTTAATCCTACTGCTTATATCACTTATCATACCTTCATATATAGTTTTATCTTCATCTGCAATTTTTTCAATTATACTTTTAAAATCTTCTAGAGCTGTCCCAGCAGCATTTTTGTTTATCTCATTTCTATTTTTTTCTGCATTTTCCAATACCTTTATAGTTTGTACATAGCTTTCAAGTGCTCGGATCCTAGCATTTAGATTTGATATTTTATCTCTGTACTCAGCCTTATTACTAATTGCAGCTACTGCATTCTTAGCTGTCGTAATATCTTTTGATAGTGTTTTGCTATTATGCAACGCACTTTCTTCAGCATACTTTACTAAATTTTCTGCTATTGAAACTTCCAGAGTTTCTATTTCCTCAGTTAATTTATCTTTTTCAGTTTGATCTTTAACCAAGTCTATTGCCTTTTTAGCTGCTGTAATATCTTTTGATAGTTTTGTTTCTTCTGCTTTTTTTACTGCTTCTTTTGCCTTTTTAAGAAGGTCAGCAGCTTCATTTTTTTCTAATTTAGCTCTTAATGCATTAACTCTATCATCAAGACCCGGTTTGTAATCTGGATTAATATTTAACAACGCCTTTTCTGCCGCTGTAACGTCCTTCGCTGTTAACGTGCCATTCTCAGCTTTTATTTCCGCATTTTCCACCGTTTGTTTAGCCTTTATTGCATTGTTTAATTCCTTAATCGTAGCTTGGAATTCTTTTTTTATGTTGCTGGTTGGTAAATTTTTAACTGCTTCTTCAGCTTCTTTTACTGCCAGAATATTATCTGATGATAATGTCCCTTCCGTTGTTAAACTAGTTATGGCTTCATTAACTGCTTTCTCCGCATTTTCAATCTTTTTATCAGTATCTATCATAGAAATGATATCTTTTAATTTCTTTTCTAATTCTTTTTTAATTTTACTGTCTGATATGTCAGCAATAGCTGTCTCTGCATCCTCAATTGAACCAGTTTTCTTAACATCTTCAATCAATTCTATAGCTAATTTCGCTTTTTTTATGACTGTCATTCTGCTGATTCGTTGTGTTTTAACTATACTTTCTTTAAGCTTATTTATAGCCGTATCAGCAATATCTACAGCATTCTGTAATTCAGTTTTATTAGTCTCAGAATATTCCCTAAGATATTTTGCAAGACAAACTTCTGTTTTTCCCATTGCAGCTGTTGCATCTATTCTATTGTTTAAATCATCCTTTATTATTCCATCCGGAAGCAGCTTAACAGCTTCCCTTGCTAAAGCAATATCTATGTCTTTCATGCTTTTTTCTGCCTTTTCTACTGCCTTTACAGCTTTTGTCACTAAATCTGATGAATCTATTGCCGATTCTACCCTATCTAATCTAGCATTTAAAGTATTTATTTCTGTTTGATAATCTTTACTAATATTATCTATAGCTTTTCTTGATGATGTAACATAAGTCATTTTTAGGGGGATTGCAGTTTCTGCTTTTTCTACTGCTTTCATCGCAGTTATTACCAGCTTAATAGCCTTTATTCTATTTTGTTGATTAGTTCTAACACCCATATCCTTAATTTTCTTAATTTCTTGTTCAGCTACTTTAACAAATTCTTCAGATTTATCAATTCTACTTATTAATGAATCTTGAGGATCTAATATATCTTCTACAGGGATATTTTTTATACTATCATCTGCATTATTTATTGATTTTATTGCATCTACTGCAATTTTAACATTATCTATTCTCCCTTGTAATTGTTTCTTTATAGATTCAGTTTTAATATTTTCTATTGCAGCATTCGCGTCATTAATTTTATCATCTAAACCCTCTATTTTATTGTTTCTTAAGTTGCTTTCTATTTCTTCTACTATTTCTTTAACTTCATTGATTAATTTCTGTTCTTTTTCATTATCATCTATTTCATCTTGTAAAGCTTTTATTCTATCCTTTAGATTTGTCTTTGTTTCTCCTTCTTTAAGATTATCAACTGAATCAAATGCTTTCTCTATATCATCTAGTAATTTAGTTCTTTCCGCCTTTTCCACAGCAATGGTAGCTTCTAAGATTTTTATTCTTTCTTCTAGCTCTGTTCTTTGTTCCTGTCTTACAATTTTAACTGCATCTTTAGCAAGGATAATGTCTTCCTCAGATTTTGTTCTTTCAGCCTTTTGTATTGCAGCAACAGCTGCTTCCAGAGCATTTATTCTTTCTTCTAGATCTTTATTTGCAATCATGGTAATTGATTCTTTGGCGGCTAAAATATCATTCATTTGAAAAGTTTTTTCTGCTTTTGTTACTGCTTTAATTACAATTGACTCTTTTTTCTTGAGGATTTTATTTGTTAAATCATCTATTTTCCCTTCCAGTTCTTCAAAAGCTGTGCTTAAAGTTCCATCTTGATATTTATCTACTTCGCTCTTTAATATATCTTTTAATTCATCGTAGTTCTTTTTCTTCTCTTCTATGGTTATAAGCTTCTGCTTAGATTCTTTAATCTTTTCTATTGATGTATCTTCAGATATATTTTTGATATCATTAATTGTTTTATCTATATCTTTTTTAATTAGCTCTATTTCATATATTAGTTGTTGGACTGTAGGATTGCTCCCTACATATTTTTCATCTGCAAAAACCTTTCCCCTATGTCTATCAAAATTCCAGATAGATTTATCCTTTAGTATCAAGAAACACTTATCACTAACAACATTATCCTCAATACTTTCCTGTCTACCATCCACATGATACCATAGACCTTGAACCTTCACTAAATTCCATATGCTTCCTTCTTCTTCAACTTTCCCAATGGCAATATCATTATCGTATCCCAGTTCATCCATCATCATCGCAAATAGGATTGTATATGAGCTTTTATCAAGAATATCCTTATCATCTTGTTTATGAATAAATATTCCCTTAATTTCAGATACTTCCTTACCTTCGACATTACTCAAGGCACCAACTATAAAATCATAGGCGTACTTTATTTTCTCATAATCAGTAAATTTAATTTTAATTATATTGTATTGTTCATTAAGATTTGCCCTTAAACTATCAAAATCCTGTTTAATGTATTTATACTCTATTTGATGGGTTACACTTTTTAAAACTTTTGTGGTTTCATCAAGTACAGGAACGATTGTCTTATTTGTTATATTTAACTCCCCTAGGTGATAAGGGGTTGAACTCAATGCTTCTTTAAATTCATTTTCAATTTTAATACGGGCCATGTTCTCTGAAGTAAAGATTTCACTTCCATTAAAATTAATAATTATACTCTCTTCCTGATTCATAATACCATTTTTAAGCTTCTCCCTATATTCATTCCAATCCTTTACAGTGTATGTACCTGCAAACACTGTAGATGGCATAATCATAGGTATGATTATCGACATAACTAATATTAAACCTATACATCTATGCACTATATTTTTAATTTTATTATTCAAGTAAAAAACCTCCTTATAAGCATACTTAATATTATTAATATCGGTTAAAGAGGGTATTTTTTTAAATCTATATTATAAACCTTCCTCGACAATGCTCGGAATTATAATTAACATAAAAAATCCTAAGGACATTTAAATCCCTAGGATTTCTATCATATATTATTTAATTTTTACAAATAAAGCTGCTATCTCTGCTCTTGTTATATTGTTTTTAGGTCTGAATGTTCCATCGGGATATCCTGATATAACTTCTAGGTCTACAAGCTTTGTAATCTCCGATATATATGATGATATAGCTACGTCGGTAAGCTTCTTACTCATATCGGTATTGTATACAGCTCCTAAATCTAAGGCATTATCTATTAAAAATGCCACTTCTTCTCTGCTTATAGGTCTATCTATATTTAAATAATTAAATCTATATAGATTATCAGGTGGTACTCTGTCCAAAATGGATTTTGACTCTATATATCCCCATGAATTGAGGCTAATCGGAACCATTGCATCTCCTACAACAGGCTTCCCTTTTGCAGGAGTTGCAGCTATTAGTCTGCTTAACATAACCATAAATTCTTTTACAGTTATATTTCCCTTAGGTCTAAATGTCCCGTCAGGATAACCAGATATCAAGCCCTTTGACACCAATTGACTGATGTCTCTTGATGCCCAAAATCCTTTATCTACATCTGTGAAGTTTTTAATTTTGGTTTTTTCCTTCTCTTGTCTCATCACATAAAAATCCTGTTGGGAATTAGTTTCAAAATTTAAAACACTTAGCTTGTATATCTTGTTTAGCTCTAAATTTATCTGGTCATTCATCTCGACTGTTTTGTCTGTATCTTCATTGTAGACTAACATATAATTCGTATCTATTTTGCTCTTTCCCTTTTTCGAGTTAGTTTCATCTTCATATCTAAAATGGTCGGCAACTTTTATTTTATCATTATATACTATATATGGACTAAAATTTACGGGACTTCTTCTGTCTTCAGAATTTTTCCAATCAGGTTTAATAAGTATGTATGCAGTCTCTTCAAAAGTTTTGTCCTTATTATTTGTCATGATAACCTTGAATAAACCGTATTTATCAAGCTTAATATTTCCATCTTTATCACAGGATAAGCCGCTCAATTTAAATTTAATATCATTTTTATTGTATCGATAATAGTTATCCTTTATGACTTCGTCATATAAACTAAAGGCATTTACGACTTTGCCATATTCCAGTTCAAATATATCCTCAAATCCTTTAAATTTATTGACCTCGGACTGCCTATTTTTAGCCAATCTCTCCAAAATAAATTCCGGAATATATTTTGTAAGCGGTGCATTATCTTCTTTAATTGAAAAATTATAATTGCTTTCATTGTCTGCATAATCTTTTATAGTTATATAGATAGATGAGGGGATTTCAACTTCAATCTCGTATACCTTACCTACCTTTTTTCTGCCGTCGTATTCATACTCATAATCCTTTAATTTAATTTCATAGGATCGAAACTCCTTATTTATCGTATATATAATTGGTTTTGTAGCCAACTCTTCATCATCCGATATGCTGAGTCTCAATACTCCATCTTCTACATAAGCATAATCAATTACGGGATTTGTTTTATCTTCATCTGTAGTATTTGTATCTGCCGCTATTGCATTGATAGCAATATATTTATCGAAGGGAATGATCCCAAATGATATAGACGCTGCCAAAACAAAAGTTAGCATTACTTTAAGTCTTCTTTTATCCATTCATTTTCCTCCTTTCATGCTTTTAAATATTTCAATAATTAAAATAGGATAATTTTAAAGAGTCATATCTCCTTTTTTAATCCAACCTATCTTCCTTAACCATTCGGATACTATGAACGATATAATTCCCGGCAAAACAAAGTGCATCAAGATTATCAATACTATCACTCTCGGACTTGAACCCATTGTATCAATAGTTGCGAACTGTCCCACCAGTCCGCTGGTTCCCATACCTGCTCCTATGCTATTTCCCTCCATCTTCAATACATATGATGATATAGGTCCTAATATTGCAGAGGATACAATTGCAGGAATCCATATTAATGGATTTTTTACTATATTTGACATTTGTATCATGGAAGTTCCTATCCCTTGAGCAATAAATCCGCCTATTCCATTTTCTCTATAGGATGCAACGGCAAAGCCTATCATATTTGCTGCACATCCCACTGTTGAAGCCCCGGCTGCCAATCCTGACAGTTTCAATGATATTGCTAAAGCTGCTGAACTGATCGGAAGCGTAAGTATAATTCCCATTACAACAGAGACTATTATCCCCATGGGAATAGGATGCAATTCGGTTGCCATATTAATAAAATCGCCAACATAATCCAAAGCTACCGTTATATATGGTGATACATGTTTAGCTACTAATCCCCCGACTAAAATGGTAGAAATAGGAACCAAGACTATGTCCACCTTTGTCTTTCCACTAATCATTTTTGATACTTCAGCACCTATTAATGATGCTATCATAGCCCCAACAGGTTCACCTGTATTTATTATAGCAGCAGCTCCATCAAAGGATATGCTGCCGGCACCTAAAGTCCCCGTAACCACAGATGCGAAAATTCCCAATGGAGGTGCACCTATGCTATGAGCAACCCCTGCCCCTATTGCAGGCCCCATCAGCTTTTGAGCTATATTACCAAAATTTATCAACATAGGAACATCTAATAAAGTACCTATTTGCTTAATTATAAGTCCGATAATTAACGATGAAAATAATCCCAATGCCATTCCGTTAAAAACGTTTACTATGTAGTCCTGTATTCCTTTGCCTTTTTTAGCCATATAACACCTCTTATATATAGATTTAATTATAATTCACAATTCACAATTCACAATTCACAATTCACAATTCACAATTCACAATTAAAACCGGAGATCCTTCGTTTCACTCAAGGATGACACCTGCGGTGTCAATGCACAATTGAAAGCATTAGTCGTCATTGTAGTGGTGGATGACCCTTCGCCCCTAAGAATCTCTCCTTATTGACACTAAAGCTCGACCACAGCAGTTCTTCTCTCTTAGATATTCACTCTTTACTATCTTTTCATTGTGCATTATGACCTGTGAATTGTGAATTGCTTTTCATATCTTTCAACTGTTGTTCACTGTTCACTGTTACTTATTCACTGATTCTCTCTTACCTATTACCTGTTTTACTCCCACCTTAAATCCTTACCAAAGAATTTTAATGGAATAAATTTATCTAAGATTCTGGAAAAAACCCTATCAGTATAAATCTCTGTAATTTCTTTAGGAGTTAAATTGGTTGAGATTATGGTTTTTTTCCCTGATATCAACCTAGTATTGACTATATTAAAGATTTCAGCATTTGTAAAAGTATTTGAAACTTCAGTTCCCAAATCATCAATTATCAATAAATCCGCTTCAAACAATAAATTATATTTAAAATCATTTAAATCGTCATTATCTTTTCCAAATCTACGTCTTTCCAAGATATCCAATATCGTAAAAGCTGTTTGATAAATTACTATTTTATTTTTATCTAGCAATACCTTAGCTATACAATTGCAAAGGAATGTCTTTCCAAGCCCGGTTGTCCCATAAAAAATCAAATTCTCGCCGTTGTTTTCTTCAAAATTGTTTACAAAGCCTTCCGCTATTCCAACAATATTGATCATATTTTGCCTAGGTGTCATTTTCTCACCTTCAAAAGTTTCATCTTTAAAAACATTGATATCGAAGGTTTGAAAGTTTTCTTTTTTTAATATGCTTTCCAAATTGGACATTTTGTAAGCTCTCATCGCTAAAGCCTGTTTAAGACAATGACATTTTTCACCACTATCCAGATACCCGGTATCCTTGCAGCTATCGCAAAAATATCTCATTTCCATATAGTCAGGCTGTATATTGCTTTCTGTAAGTAAATATGCCTTCTCCATCTTAAGTGTTTCTATGTTCTTTTTAGTCTTTTTTGCAATATCCAAGTAGCCATTGGGATTATTGAGGATATGTTTTGACATGACGATTCCGGTTTTCATGATTTCTTCATCTATTTTTTTAATTCTTGGTATCTTTTTATAAACTTCATTAGTTCTTCTTTGCTTGTCCCTTTCTTGCCAATCCCTTTTTCTCTCATATTCACTTAAAATTTCTCTCATCATATCCGTATACATACCTAATCTCCTTTAATTTTAAGAAAATGAGCTTCTCTCTTCCTTCTTGCAATCTCTTCTAATTCATCTGCTGAATATTTATTTGACCTTTGTTCAAAATTATGAAATCTCGTCTTGTTCGATATATTTTTTTTAGTTGGATTCTTGTTCGTCTTTATTTCCTTTTTCTCCGGTGGCTTATCCATAATTTCTATATCTTCAATCTTTCTGATGCCTTTCTTATACCAGCTGGAAATAACCCCATCTATATAGCTAACAGTTGGGTTTGAAGCCTTGCTTGAACTTTCGCAGCCTTTGAGAATTATCTCCATTGAATAGCTATATTCATCCAGCCATTTATCTATAATCTTCATATCTCCTTCAGTAATATTTCTATTTACCAGTCCAATTGATTTCATGATTCTTTGATACTGATAAAATCTTTCATCGTTTAATTTAAAATGTTCTAATAAGGCTTCGATATTTGTCACGCCTTTATCATACCAATTTCTAATAATGCCTTCTATGTATTTTATACTCTTTATACCTTTTCGTTCAATACTATAATAAAATGCCTTCTCTATTACATCCGGGTTCATGTTGTAATCATGTATCCAGCCTAAGATTTGTAATTTTTCGGTAGGGACTGTTTGCCTTCTCATGATGTTGTCGATATTATTAAACATATTATTTATTGCCG
>ENA-UOOK01005433-UOOK01005433.1-fermentation-metagenome-genome-assembly--contig:-NODE-5433-length-12799-cov-10.332078_pt1 | contig 12799 bp, 14 predicted proteins | sample MGYA00245777_ERZ724023 | MGnify/ENA primary metagenome ERZ724023 (study PRJEB28704, sample SAMN03018312) | fermentation metagenome | biome: anthropogenic terrestrial biome; feature: soil... | reverse complement strand
GGCGGCTTTTCGCTTTTTATTATATCCTGTCCCGGCCCGTTTGGCAATAAAAAGCGAAAAGCCGCCCTCCCGCGCCGCCTCACTCTCTTGACTTTCCCGCTCCGCCGCATTACAATGATTAAGCTGCTTTATAATGTTAAAGGTACTTTAACGAAAAGGAGATGTTCTCCATGTCCATTTATCTGGACCACGCCGCCACCACGCCGGTGCCGAGGGCGGGGGCGGAGGAGATGTTCCGCGTGCTGAAGGAGGAATACGGAAATCCCAGCTCCCAGTACGCCTATGGACGGGAGGCTAAAAAGCTGGTGGAGGGCTGCCGGGAAACCGTCGCGCATGCCCTTGGCTGCGAGGCGGGACGGCTGTTTTTCACCTCCTGCGGCACGGAATCCGACAACTGGGCCCTGCGCGCGGCCATGCGGATGCAGGCGCCGAAGGGCCGCACGCGCCTGATTACCGACGCCGCGGAGCACCACGCGATTCTGCGCACGGCGCAGGCCCTGCGCCGCGCCGGGTATCGGACGCAGGTTCTGGGCGTGGATCGCTTGGGGCGCGTCTCCGCGGGGTCGGTGCGCGCCGCGCTGGATGAAAGCGCCGCCCTCGTGAGCGTGATGGCGGCGAACAACGAGGTCGGCACCCGGATGCCCGTCCGGGCGATCGCGCAGGCCGCGCACGAGGCGGGCGCGCTGTTCCACACCGACGCGGTGCAGGCGGTCGGGCACGTGCCGATCGACGTCCAAGAGCTGGGCGTCGACATGCTCTCGTTCTCCTCGCACAAATTCGGCGGGCCGAAGGGCATGGGCGGCCTTTACGTGCGAAAAGGGCTTCCGCTGCCGGCGGGCCTGTACGGCGGCGGGCAGGAGCACGGCCTGCGCTCCGGGACGGAGAACGTCGCCGGCATCGTCGGCACGGCCGCCGCGCTGACCGAGGCGTGCGAAGCCATGGAGAAGAACCGGGCGAAGCTCACGGCCCTGCGCGGCCGGCTGACGGAGGGCATCCTGAAGAAAATCCCGGGCGCACATCTGACGGGCGACCCCGAGGACCGCCTGCCGGGCAGCGCCTCGTTCGTGTTCGAGGGGGTCGAGGGCGAGCCGCTGGTCCTTCTGCTGGACCAGCGCGGCGTCTGCGCGTCCTCCGGCTCGGCCTGCTCGGCCGGCGCGCTGGAGCCCTCCCATGTGCTGCTGGCGATGGGTCTGCCGGAGGCGCTGGCGCGCGGCTCGCTGCGCCTGACGCTCGGCGCGGAAAACACGGAGGAAGAAATAGATGAAATCCTCCGGATTCTGCCGGAGGTGGTCGCGCTGCTGCGAAAAGCGAAGCGGTGAGGTCCTCCGGCGCGGCGAAAGGAGAGAACGGGGATGGAGTATTTCGACCTGCACTGCGACACGGCCACCGAATGTATGGAGCGCGGCTGCGGCCTGTATGAGAACGACCGGAACGTGAGCCTGAAGCGCGCGGAAAAGTATTCCCGCTGGGCGCAGGTGTTCGCCGTCTGGATCCCGGAGAAGCTGCACGGCGCGGACGCGTACCGGTACTTCCGGAAGGCGGCCGGGTTTTTTGCCGGGGAGATGGAAAAGAACCGCGGGCGCGTCCGGTTCTGCCGCACGCCGGCCGAGCTGCGGGGCGCGGGGCCGCGCGCGGCCCTGCTCTCCATCGAGGGCGGCGCGGCGCTGGACGGGAAAATCGGCCATCTCTACGACGCGCGCCGCCTGGGCGTGCGGATGATGACCCTCACCTGGAACGGCCGGTGCGAGCTGGGCGACGGCTGCATGGTGCCGGACGCCGGCGGCCTGACGCCGTTCGGCTTCGAGGTGGTGCGGGAGATGGAGCGGCTGCACATCACCGTGGACGTGTCGCATCTCTCGGAGAAAGGATTCTGGGACGTGGCCCGCGCCGCGCGGCGGCCGTTCGTTGCTTCCCACTCCGATTCCCGCGCCGTCTGCGGCCACCCCCGCAACCTGACGGACAGCCAGTTCCGCGAGCTGGCCCAGGCCGGGGGGCTGGCGGGCATCAACCTGCACCGCGATTTTCTGCGCGGGGAAAACGCCTCGCTGGACGACGCGCTGGACCATATCGCGCATTTTCTGAATCTGGGCGGGAAAAAGGCCGTCGCAATCGGCTCGGATTTCGACGGCTGCACCCTGCCTAAGGGCGTTAGCGGCGTGCAGGACATGGACCGCCTCTATGCGATGGTGAGCGAATCGTTCGGCGCGGAGGCCGCCGACGACATCTTCTGGCGCAACGCCTATCGCTTCTTCTCCTCGGAGGATACAGCTCTCTGAAGGTCCCGGCCGGCGCGGCCGGGACGGTAGACGGTATAAGAAAAGCTCTCGAAGCATTTACTCTTCGGGAGCTTTCTGCGTTTTATGAATCCGGCCCTTTCAGATTTCAAGGTTTTATTCCGGTTCGCGCTGGCCGGGGCTTCCAGATTACCAGAAAGCCTGCTGAAAGCGTACCCGGAGCGAAAGGAAAGCCTGCGGAAAACCGATAACTGCCCGCCGTGGCCGCCGCAGGCGCGTAAGACGCTGCACGTCCGGGCCGGTGGGCCGGTGGCGGCGGCAGCTTGCCGCTCAGACGGAGAAGCGGAAGACCGTACGGGTCTGGAAGGCCGTGCCGGTCTTCAGGTTTTTATACGGGAACTCCGGGTGATGGACGGAATCCGGGAAGAACTGCGTCTCCAGGCAGACGGCGTGGTGGGCCTTGAGCGGGACGCCGCCGCAGCCGCGGGCGTTTTTGCCGAAGCTGTTGGCGGTGTAGACCTGCATGCCGGGCAGGTCGGTGAACACCTGCATCCGTCTGCCGCTCGCGGGGTCGTACAGCTCCGCGGCTTTCCGGAAGCCCGCGCCCGAGAGCACGAAATTGTGGTCGTACCCGCCGCACCGCCGCAGGGACGGCTCCGCCGCGCCGATGTCGCGGCCGACCGCCTTCGGCGTGCGGAAGTCGAACGGCGTGCCGGCGACCGGAAGGAATTTACCGGTCGGAATCAGGAACTCATCCGCTTCGGTGATCTGCTGCGCGTCGATCTGCATCTCCACCGAAAGAATGTCTCTGCGCGCGTCCCCCGTCAGGTTGAAAAACGTGTGGTTCGTGGCGTTGAACGGCGTTTCGGCGTCGGCCCTTGCGGAATATGTAAGCTCCAGCGCGTTGTCGTCCGTCAGGGCATAGGTCACTTTCGCGTCCAGATTGCCGGGGAAGCCGCACTCCCCCGCCGGGCTGCGCCGGCAGAACGCGACCGCGGCTTCGCCCGCGGCCCCGCCCCGCCAGACCCGGTCCTGGAATCCGCCCGGACCGCTGTGCAGCGAGTTTTCGCCTTCGTTTTTCACCAGCGAGAAGCTCTGCGCGCCGATGCGGAACGACGCACCGGCGATGCGGTTCGCAAAACGCCCGATCACGGCGCCCAGCACGTCGTGCCCGGTCGCGTATTCGCCGAGCGTGTCGTGGCCCAGGACCACGTTTTCCGCTTTTCCGTTCCGGTCCGGGACAAACAGCCGCGCCAGGCGGCAGCCGTAGCTCAGGACCTCTGCGGCCATGCCCCGGCCGTTTTTCAGGGTGTAAAGCTCCACCGCCGTCCCGTCCGGAAGGCGGCCGAATTCTCTCTTTTCAACACTCATAACCCAATCCTCCCGTTTTTGATGTTTCTATTCCGATTCGCCCAGGAGCGCCGCGCCGAGAATTCCGGCGTCGTTGCCGAGCTGCGCGCGGCAGATGACGGTCTGCCGGCTGGAATATTTTGAAAAGACTTCTTTTTTGACCGCAGCCCGCAGCGGAACCAGAAGCGCCTCCCCTTCGTTGCTGATGCCCCCGCCGAGGCAGAGGATGTCCGGCTGAAAGATATTGATGCAGTTGGCGATGCCGCACGCGAGGTAAAAGATGTAGCCGTCGACGACCGCTTTCCCGGCGGCGTCGCCCGCGCGCATTGCCTTGAACGCCGTGCGCCCGTCCACGCCTTCGGGGCTGCCGCCCGCGATTTTCCACAGGGCGGAGGCGCGGTCCCGCTCCATCGCCTCCCGCGTGGAGGCAATCAGCCCCGTTGCGGAAGCGTAGGCTTCCCAGCATCCGCGGCGCCCGCAGGTGCACGGGCGGCCGTTTGCCACAATCACGGTGTGCCCCAGCTCGCCGCCCGCAAAATTGCTGCCGGCATAGATTTTTCCGCCGATGATGATTCCGCTGCCCACGCCGGTGCCGAGCGTGATGGCCACCGCGTTCTTCGCGCCCCGGAGAGCGCCCGCCTTGTATTCCCCGAAAGCCGCGGCGTTGGCGTCGTTGTCTGCGATGACTTTTTTACCGGTTTTCGCCTCCAGCGTCCTGCGGAGCGGAAAGTTGCGGAAGTGCAGGTTGTTGGCGAATTCGACGACGCCGGTCTCGCGGTTGACCGTGCCCGGCGAGCCGACGCCGATCCACGGAATGTCGCCGAGCGAAAGGCCCGTCTTTTTCAGCGTTTCCTCCGCGGCTTCGGCAAGCTGCCCGCACATCTCTTCGTCGGGGCAGGGCACCCTGGTCTTTCTCGAGGTTTTCGCGAGAATTCTGTAATTTTCGTCGGCCACGCCGGCGGCGATGTTGGTTCCGCCGAGGTCGATTCCAAGATAATACATAAAACGGTCTCTCTCTTTCCCTTTTTTGCGGCCTGCTTTTCAGTATAGCATTTTGCATGTGCGGATGTAAATACGCCCCGATGCGGATATAAAAAATATCCGTATGCTTAAAACGTGTGATATAATGGTAAAATAAAACTGTATGGCCGCGTTTTCCGCGCCGTGAATCCACCAGCATTGGGGAATGAAGAAATTGGAATACTCAGAACTGCCGGAATCCATGAAAAATGAATTTACCCTGCGGTATTGGAAGATGCTTCGGGCGCACCGGGGCGCGCTTGCGGCGAAGCGCGTGTTCGACGTGGCGGCTTCCGCCGTGATGCTGCTCGTGCTTTCGCCGCTCTTTCTGCTGCTGGCCGCCGCCGTCAAGCTGGACTCGCCCGGGCCGGTGTTCTACCGGCAGACCCGGGTGGGGCGGTACGGCCGCGACTTTAAAATCTACAAGTTCCGGACCATGGTGCAGAACGCCGACCGGGTCGGCCCGGCCCTGACCATGGGGAACGACCCCCGCATCACCCGCGTGGGGCGGATTCTCCGCAAATGCCGGATGGACGAGTTCTCGCAGCTTTTCAACGTGCTGAACGGCAGCATGAGCCTCGTCGGCCCCCGGCCGGAGGTGCGCCGCTATGTGGAGGCCTATAAGCCGGAATACATGCCCACGCTGCTGCTGCGGCCCGGCGTGACGGCCCCCGCCAGCATCGCTTTCAAGGACGAGGACAAAATCCTGAAATCCGGCGGCGACCCGGACAAAATCTACATCGAACGGATTCTCCCGCCCAAAATGGAACTGAACCTGAGGTACATGCAGCACATCTCCGTCCTGGAAGACATCAGGGTCATGTTCCGCACCGTGGCGGCCGTGCTCTGAGCCGTCCTATTTTTCCGCCGCGCCACATAAGAATGAAGATGGAACTGCGGGGGATGAAATTTGAGCGGCAAGTTTTACAGGCTGAAGGAAGCGGCCGTGCTGATTCTGCTGGCGGCCGTGCTGCTGGCCGTGCCGGCCGTGTCGGCGCAGAAGGCCCTCCCGGCGCAGGCGCAGGCCGGGGAGCAGTCCGGCGCGCCGGAAAAGGATTCGTTCATCAAATGGGTCGATTTCAACGTGACCTACCTGGCCATGAAAAAGGCGCTGACACTCGACATCGAATCGCACCGGAAGGGCGGGAACCTGAGCTGGGTCGACCTTCTCGCGTGCCTGGGGGCCAAATACGGCGGCAAGTTCGACCGGTATAAAAGCGCCGATATGGACGTGTTCGCAAAAAAGCTGGAGACGCAGAGCCTTCAGGAAGCGACAAAGGGGCTGAATTCCTTCGCCTATTACCGCGAGGCGTACGGGGCGGCGCTGGGCGGCCTGACGGGCACCTACCTGGAAAACGGACAGGAAAAGTACGGCCTGACCGCTTTTTCGCCGATTGCGAAGGGGTTCCCCTACGAGGAGTACGACGATTTCGGCGCGACCCGGACCTACGGCTTCTCGCGGCCCCACCTGGGGCACGACATGATGGCGGCCACCGGAACGCCGGTGATTGCGGTGGAGTCCGGCATTGTGGAGGCCCTCGGCTGGAACCAGTACGGCGGATGGCGCATCGGCATCCGGAGCTTCGACTCCAAGCGGTATTACTACTATGCCCATCTGCGCCAGAACCGGCCGTATGCGGCCGGGCTGTGCCTGGGCAAAACCGTGGAGGCGGGCGACGTGATCGGCTACGTGGGGCGCACGGGCTACAGCGCGAAGGAAAATGTGAACAACATCCGGGTCAGCCATCTGCATTTCGGCCTTCAGCTGATTTTTGACGAAAGCCAGAAAGAGAGCAACGACGAAATCTGGATTGACTGCTATGCGCTGACCAAGCTTCTGCGGCAGCACCGCTCGGCGGTCGTGCGCGACCCCGTGACCAAGGAGTATTCCCGCGCGGCGGCGTGACGCCTCTTTCACCGGCCCGGCGCGCGGCGCGGCAGAAACCGGCGGCTGACTTTGCCGGGACGGAAAAGCTTCGGAGACATGCTGCGCCCTGCGCGCCCGCGGCGGTCAACGACACTGGTGCCGTGAAAATTCCGCACTGCGCGCTCGCACAGGGAAACAGCGGCCGGGGGCTTTCGGAGGACGGCGGGATTTATTGGACCATGGCCTCGTACTGCGCTTTGAGCCAGTCCAGCATGGCGCTGCGCCCGGCCTCGTCCATCGGGAAATCGGCCTTCCGGACGATTTTGCTTTTCTCATAGCAGAACGGGCCGTACCAGGCTTCCGCGCGGATTTTCCCGTCCGCCGGGCCGACCCGGTACCGGAACTCTTTGCCCCCCCGGTTCCCGACGCTGCCGGTATAGGTGCCGCCGTTCTGAAAATACAGCAGAATCGGAATCAGGCCGCGCTGGTGCCAGTCCACTTCTTTTTTCATCGGAAATCTCCTCCTTCTTCCAATCGACAATTTTCTTCTGAAAAGGCCCGCAGGCATAAAAACCTGCGGGCCTTTTGGAGCTGCTAACGCGATTCGAACGCGTGACCTCGTCCTTACCAAGGACGTGCTCTGCCAACTGAGCCATAGCAGCATTTGGCGACTCGGATCGGGATCGAACCGACGACCTCTAGCGTGACAGGCTAGCGTTCTAACCAGCTGAACTACCGAGCCATGCAGCCGCCTGATACGGCAACGCTGTTTATTATACAAAAAATCGAGTGGATTGTCAAGATTCTTCCCTTTAAAATTTTAGGGACGCTGCGCTTTCCCGAAACTCCGCAGCCGCCCCGCGGATTTCGCGGGCCGGGGCGCATTTGCGGGACGAAAGACCGCCGTAAAATTATTTTCAGCGGCGCAGCCCGTTTTGGCGGGGCGGAAGGGGGGGCTTATTTTCTCCGCCGCGCTTCCCGGCGGGCCAAGGCCGGCTCCGCCGGCGGCGCGGCGCCTTCCTCCGCGGTAAAATTCGGGGGACTGGCAAAACAATTTCTGACAGAAACGGCGGGCGGGCCGGTCTATAATGGGGAAGAATCCGACGGGGAGCGATTTCGGTGAAACAGACGGTTTATGTGGACGTTCTGGTGGCGGTCAATTTCTTCATCACCTATTTTCTGCTGCGGGCGGTCGCCGGGTTCCTGACCCTGCCGGTCCGGCGCGGCCGCATGGCGGCGGCGTCCGCGGCGGGCGGGCTGTGCTCCCTTCTGATTCTGCTGCCGGAGCTTCCGGCGCCCCTCTCCGTTGCCGGCAAGCTGCTGATGTCGGCCGGAATCGTGCTGCTGGCGTTCGGCTACGGCGGCGTCAGGCGGCTGATTCGGGACGCGGCGGCGTTTTTCGGCGTCAGCTTTGCCTTTGCGGGGCTGATGCTCGCCGTCTGGTATTTTTTCGCTCCGCAGGGGCTGGTGATCCGGAACTCGGTCGTCTATTTCAACATTTCGCCGCTCCTGCTGATTCTGCTGACGGCGGCCTGCTATTTTGTCCTTTCCGCCATCGGCCGCGTGACCGGCCGGCGGATGCCGCGGGAACTGCGCTGCAGGCTGGTGGTCGGGTGCGGCGGCCGCTCGTGCGCCTGCACCGCGCAAATCGACACGGGCAACACCCTGCGGGAGCCGTTTTCCAACGACCCGGTGGCGGTGGTCTACGAAGGGGCCATCGGGAAAATCGTCCCGCCGCCCGGCAGCCGGAACCTGCGGCTGGTGCCGTTCGACACCGTCTCCGGCGAAGGGGTGCTGCGGGCCTTCCGGCCCGACCGGCTGACGATTTACTGCGGGGGGCGGGCGGTGAAGCCCCCGCGCGCGTACATAGCGGTCTCAAAAACGAGGCCGGGGGAGTGCGACGCCCTGCTGAACCCGGAGCTTCTTCAGAAAACGTCCGGCTGAATCTCGCCGAGCCGGCCGGTTTACATAGCCGCGGCGGCAGCGGCACAAAGGGAAAGAGGAATGAGAAAAATATTGCGCTGGATGAAAAAACAGCTTGAAAAGCTGCTGGCCCTGCTGGTGCGGCTCCGCGCGGGTTCCGGGGTCTTCTACATCAACGGGCCGGAGACGCTCCCCCCTCCGCTGACCAAGCAGGAGGAACGGGACGTGATGAACAACATCATGAATCACGTCCCGAACGCGAGGGAGCCGCTGATCACCCACAACCTGCGGCTGGTGGTCTACATAGCCCGGAAGTTCGAGTCCTCCGAAACCAATGTGGAAGACCTGATCTCCATCGGGACCATCGGCCTCATCAAGGCGGTCAACACCTTCTGCCCGGAGCGGAACATCAAGCTGGCCACCTACGCCTCCCGCTGCATCGAGAACGAAATCCTGATGTATCTGCGCAAGGCCTCGCAGCTTAAGAACGAGATTTCCATCGACGACCCGCTGAACGTGGACTGGGACGGCAACGAGCTGCTGCTTTCCGATATCCTCGGCAGCGATCAGGACGCCGTGAACCTCGACCTGGAGGAAGAGGTGGAGCGCGACCTGCTGCGCAGCGCGGTCGCGCGTCTGGCCCCGCGGGAGCGGCAGATCATGCGGCTGCGCTTCGGCCTCGGCAACACGCGCGAGCACACGCAGAAGGAGGTGGCCGACACGCTCGGCATCTCGCAGTCGTACATTTCCCGGCTGGAGAAACGCATCATCGAACGCCTGAAAAAGGACCTGGAGCGCGTGAGCTAACGGGTGTAGTCCAGAAGGACCCGGTAGGCTTCGACCAGAGTCTCATAAGTATAGCGGCGGCAGTTCGCGGGGCTGGTTGACGGCAGCGCAATTGCCGCCCTTCCCGTTTTCGGCAGGCAGAGGCGCCGGTAAAGCGACGCGGCCTTTACGCCCGTGGTGAACACCGCCCGGATGGAGGTGCGGGCCAGCAGCCCCGCGATGTCGTTCGCCACGGGGTCCCGGATGCTGCCGTCGTCCGCCCCGCGGATGCGGCAGCTTTTGAGGACGTCCCAGAGGGCGATGCGGTTTTTCAGCAGAAAGGCGGTCTTTTCTTCGCTGGTCGCGGGCGGCGGCCCGCCGTAGAGCTGCGCGAGGACCCGCCAGAACCGGTTCTGCGGGTGGGAATAGTAAAAGCCGTATTCCCGCGACTTGGGCGACGGCATGGTGCCGAGAATCAGCGCGCGGGAGTTCCGGTCGTAAACGGGCCTGAGCGGGTGCACGACGAAGCCGGGGCTCACGCTTTTTCGCTTCCTTTCAGCGCGGCGGCATACCGCAGCAGCTCCGCGCGGGAATTGGGGCATTTTCCGTCCATCACGGCGGCGAGCAGGGCCCGCAGCGTTTTGCCCACGGCGGCGCCCTCCGGCACGCCGGCGCGCAGCAGGTCGTTTCCGTTTACGGCAAGGCTTTTCAGGCTGAAGCAGTCGCCCCGCGCGAGGAGGGCGTCCAGCATGGCCTCGGCCCGGCAGAGCTCTTCCAGCCGGCCGCGGTCGGCCGGGCTCTTGCCCAGGGTGTCCGCGGCCTGCACGCGGAAAAGCCGGTGCAGGTTCCTTTCGCCCAGCTGGCCGAGCCTGCGCCGCAGAAAGCGCTCGTCGGGCGGCAGGGGCACGCCGTGCCAGCGCACCAGCGTGGCCACGTCGGCGACGGTGCGGTTGTCGTACCGCAGCCGGCGCAGAATCTTTTCCGCCAGTTCCGCGCTTTTGCCCGCATGGCCGTAAAAATGCCCCACGCCGTCACGGCCGACGGAAAAGCACAGCGGCTTGCCGATGTCGTGCAGCAGCATGGTCAGGCGCAGCACGGGCTCCTGCGGGGCCGCGTCCACAGTGTGGAGCGTATGCTCCCAGACGTCGTAAACGTGGTGGGGGTTGCGCTGGGCGAAGCCGAAGCAGGGGCGCAGCTCCGGGATGAACTGCGCCGCGGCGTCGCGGAATTTCCGCAGGACGGCGGCGGCCTGCGCGCCGCACAGCAGCTTTGTGAACTCCGCCCGGATCCGCTCCCGCGCGATGCGGTCCAGCAGGGCGCGGCTGCGCAGCAGGCTGCGGGCGGTTTCCCGCTCGATGGAAAAGCCGAGGTCCGCGGAAAACCGCATCGCCCGCAGGATGCGCAGGCCGTCCTCCCGGAAGCGGCGGTCCGCGTCGCCCACGCAGCGGATGCGCTTTTCCGCAAGGTCTTTCATCCCGCCGAAGCAGTCCACGACGCCGGTTTCGGGGGAATAGGCGAGGGCGTTGACGGTGAAGTCGCGCCGCGCGAGGTCTTCCTTCAGGCTGGCCGTAAAAGCGACGCGGTCGGGGTGGCGGCCGTCGGAATACGGCCCGTCGACGCGGTACGAGGTCACCTCCACCGCCGTCTTGCCGGAAAGAGCCGTCACCGTGCCGTGCTTCAGGCCGGTATCGATGACTTTGAACGCCGAAAGGGCGCGCCGGGCCTGCTCCGGCCGGGCGGAGGTCGTGAGGTCCCAGTCATGCGGCGCGAGGCCGAGCAGGCTGTCGCGCACGCACCCGCCGACGGCGTATGCCTCGTATCCGCTCCGGGTCAAAGCCTGCCGGACGGCGTCGACCTCCGGCGGAATCTGAAGTTCCATGCTGTTTTCCCTCTTTCAACTGAAACGTGTCGAAAAGTTCGGACGGAATTTGCTCCGCCCCCTGCATGATACGTCCCAAGCGTGGCAATACTGTTTTTTAGTACCGCGACGGGGGGATGCGAAGTGCAGTACAACAAGGTGGAAATCTGCGGCGTCAATACATCCAAACTGAAGGTGCTGACTGAAAAGGAAAAGATGGAGCTCCTCCGCAAGGTCAAGGCCGGCGACAAAAAGGCGCGCGACGAGCTGATTAAGGGAAATCTGCGCCTGGTCCTCAGCGTCATCCAGCGGTTCACCAACCGGGGCGAAAACCTGGACGACCTGTTCCAGGTCGGGTGCATCGGCCTTATCAAGGCCATCGACCACTTCGACATCAACCAGGGCGTGCGCTTTTCTACTTACGGTGTTCCCATGATTATCGGGGAAATACGCCGTTACCTGCGCGACAACAACAGCATCCGCGTGAGCCGCTCCCTGCGTGACACGGCCTATAAGGCGATGCAGGCCAAGGAGAAGATACAGGCGGAGAAAAACCGGGAGCCCACCGTGGAGGAAATCGCCAAAGAGATGGGGATGAAAAAAGAGGATGTGGTGATAGCTCTGGAAGCCATTGTGGAGCCCTCCTCCCTGTACGACCCCGTCTATTCCGACGGCCGGGATACCATTTTTGTCATGGACCAGCTGAAGGATACGGTCACCGACACCGACTGGCTGGAGGAGATTGCCATCAAGCAGGCCCTCTCCAACCTTTCGGAGCGGGAAAAGCGCATTCTGACCCTGCGGTTCCTCATGGGCAAAACCCAAATCGAGGTCTCCCGGGAGGTGGGCATCTCCCAGGCCCAGGTGTCCCGCATCGAAAAGGGGGCCCTGGAGCGCATTAAGCGGCAGATTTAAGAAAAGGCCCCTGCGGACGAGATAAACGGACCTGCCCCGCGGCATACACTGTCAGTAGGGTGGTGATGGTATGGTTTGCAGGATCATGGACCTTCGCTATAAAGAGGTGGTCAACATCTCCGACGGCAGCTGCCTGGGCTGTGTATCCGATGTGGAGGTAGACACCCAGTGCGCCCGGGTGGTGGCCGTCATCATCTACGGAAGACCCCGCTTTTTCGGCCTGTTTGGCCGGGAGGAGGACATTGTGATCCCCTGGGACCAAATTGAGTGCATCGGCGAGGACACGGTGCTGGTCCGCTTCCGTTGTCCGCCCAACTACCGCGCCTACCGCCGCCGGGAGTCCATCCTGGACCGGATATTTGGCTGAAGGCGGACAAAAACAGTCCTCATTCCCCCCATGCGCCAAAAAAAGGTTGCATTGGGGGGACTTTTATGCTAAGATAATACGGCTGAAACACGCAGTACACACGCATTTCAATGGCCGGACGGGTGCCGGGGGGAAAGCTTTCCCACGGTCGTTCTGTCACAGGCGAAGTGCGGAGGAACAAAACTAAAGGAGGATTTACCCCAATGGCAGTAGTCACAATGAAGCAGCTTTTGGAGGCCGGCGTACACTTCGGCCACCAGACCAGAAGATGGAACCCCAAAATGGCCCAGTACATCTTCACCGAGCGCAACGGCATTTACATCATCGACCTGCAAAAGACGGTTAAAAAGCTGGACGAGGCGTATCTGTTTGTCCGCGACCTGTCCGCCGAGGGACAGGAGGTCCTGTTTGTGGGCACCAAGAAGCAGGCGGGCGACTCCATCCGCGAAGAGGCGGAGCGCTCCGGCGCCCACTATGTCAACGCCCGCTGGCTGGGCGGC
>ENA-UOOK01005432-UOOK01005432.1-fermentation-metagenome-genome-assembly--contig:-NODE-5432-length-12803-cov-51.192344_pt1 | contig 12803 bp, 15 predicted proteins | sample MGYA00245777_ERZ724023 | MGnify/ENA primary metagenome ERZ724023 (study PRJEB28704, sample SAMN03018312) | fermentation metagenome | biome: anthropogenic terrestrial biome; feature: soil... | reverse complement strand
GTTTCAAAAACACATTATTTATTATAGCATATATCAAAAAGAGCTGTGCAAAATGAATTTTAGCGGCAACATATTGAATTTTAATCTGAAAGACCCAATATATTGTATAATTTTTACATTTTGCACCAGCTCACTTTTAATCAACAAAAATACCAAGTAATGCACTTATGACTGATATAATAATTGAAGCTAACATGGCAGGAATGATGCCATGAATTTCAAATCCTTTAGTTATGCCGGAAACTATCATAAGTGAAAGACCATCAACAACAAAGGTAAAAAGTCCTAAAGATAAAAAATTGACAGGTAATGTTAGAACCATAAGGAGCGGCTTTATTAATGCATTCACAATAGAAAGGATAAGAGCTGCTACAATAGCAGTACCAAAACTGCTTATTTCTACTCCTTTAACAAGCTTTGCAGTAGCATAAATTGCAATAGCATTAATTATTATTCTTACAATAATTCCATCTTTATTTGACATTATAATCACCCCCATGTATTTTGAATTTATCTATTTTAAAAACTCCACTTTCTATAAGGTGAAATTCCCTTTTCTGCTTCGGCAGGCAAGTCCCCAACGAAGTTTTGATGGTAAGCTTTAGCTTAAAAGTTCACTTATTTCTTTTTAAGTTTTCAAGTGCTATCAAAGTATTCCTTTTAAGCACCCTCTTTCCTCTCCATCCGCAAGATACTTTTTTAAATGTACACTTATATTCACTGTTAGTCAAACCTAAAATAAAATCAGGATTTATATTCACTTCCCATCCAAAAGGTTTAAATTCCTTTATCTTAGAATATTCAGCAGTTTTATTATATGGGCATACGTCTTGGCAAGTATCACATCCATAAATATTAAGACCCAATAATTTTTTTTCTGAGTCTGTTAGTTCTTCTTTTTTTTGTGTTAAAAATGATATACACTTTCTTGGATCTATATACCATGGCTTTAAAAGAGCCCCAGAGGGACATGCATTTAAACATATTGTACAGCTGCCGCATTTATTTTCAACTGCTTTATCTCTTTCTATATAAATATTAGTAATAATTTCACCTAAAAAAACATAAGAGCCATATTTTTTAGTTATAAGGCTGTTGTTTTTCCCAATAAACCCAATACCGCTTTTTCTTGCAATTTCCCTCTCACAAAGGGGATTATTATCACAAAAGGATACTGCCTTTGCGCCATATTTCTCAATTAAAAAATTGCATAGTTTTAAAAGCTTTTCCTTTAAAACTATATGATAGTCTAATCCAATTGATGATTTTGAAATATGAATTTGTTTTGTATTAATATCAGCAGTTTTATATGGAAGTGCTATAGCAATAATAGTTTGTGCATCCTCCATAATTTTTTTTATATCCGTTCTTTTATTTTCATTTTCCTCTTCAAACCCCGTAAGAAGTCCAAGTTCTCTTTTTTCTTTTAAAAAATTAATAAGACCTTCATCAAAATTTATATCACAAAATCCTATTAAATCTATTTCAATATCCCTTGCAAAGGATATTATCTCTTCTTTTATACTCATAACATCACCCGTTGTCCATTATTTGTAATTTTCTTTCTTTAATTATATAGTATAAATTCCAATCAAACAATAGAAAATATAAATGAAAGCTGTAATTCGTAATTTAGATTTAATACACCGCTGAGATAAATGAAAGGTAGGTGAATTTAGTGAAAAATAAAATTGCAGTTGAAGAAACTTTAACAAATGTAAGGGATTATTTCATTGAAAAGGGCTATAAAGTTGATTCATTTAGTTCTAATGAAATATACAAATTAAAATCTCAAGACTATGACGCAGTTGTTATTTCCGGCGCAGAAAGAGACTTTTTAGGAATTTCAGATACATTAACCGAGCTTCCCGTTATTGATGCATCAGGAATGTCAGCAGAAGCCGTTTTCAGCAGTATAATCAAGTAAAAATGGGCACCAGCTGATAACTTAACCATGATAATAGGTAGGGCTACATATTGTTTTATGTATGCTCTACCTATTATTTTTTTACTTGCAGAATCTGTGATTTCCTATGACTTTAATAAGTGGTCTTGACCATATCCAGCTATTTGTAGTTTTTGCAGGATTAAAATAGTAAAGAGCACCACCAGATGGGTCCCATCCATTTAGTGCATCTTGAGCTGCATTTATGCTTTCACTATCAGGAGTTAGGTAAAGTTGGCCATCACTTACTGCGTCAAATGCACCCGGCTGGTAAATCACACCTGGAATTGTAGACGGAAATCTTGGATCCCTTGTTCTATTTATAATGACACCTCCTACTGCAACCTTGCCTATGTATGGTTCACCCCTTGCCTCACCGTGAATGCATTGGGCAAGGAGATAAAGATTTTGACTGCCTGGAGCATTTGATTCTCCTGTGTTAATTCCAAGGGCCCTAAGGGTTTCATTACCCGCAACCCCATCAACCCTTAAGCCATTTTTACTTTGGAAGTATCTAACTGCAGTATAAGTTTGATATCCATATTCACCATCAACACTACCAGAATAGTATCCCCAATTCTTAAGTCTTCTTTGAATTTCTGTTACAGTGCTGCCCTTTGAACCATAACTATAGGTTACAGCACTTACATACTCAGGATTAAAGCTAATGGTAATGTACAGGATACATACCATAGCAAAACACCAAGCAGCTAAAAATACGCGCTTCAAATAAATCAACCCCTTCCTTTGATTATTTTTGCAGCTTTAGTATATTTTTTGATAAAAATTGAGTTTCATTCATGATTTTACAAAAAAGATTTTATTTTGTTTATTATAAGGATATATTTCCAATGAGTTTCTTAAGTGGTAATTTAATCCTAAGAACATCTTTGCAAAGGTCAAAGTGAATGGAATATGTTTTTCTTATCGCAGCGGTGATTTAAATCTAAATTTTGAATTACAGCTCTTTAAAATCCTAATGTATATAAAATAATAAGATTTTGATATAATAAAATAATAAAGTATTAAAAAAATAGTTTTTAATAATTGGGAGTGATTTTATTGGCAGATTTTTTACCTATATCTATAGAAGATATGAAGGCTAGAGGTTATGACAGCCTTGACTTTATTTGTGTTTCAGGTGATGCATATGTGGATCACCCATCTTTTGGAACTGCAATTGTTACAAGGCTTCTCGAATATATGGGATTTAAAGTTGGTATAATTCCTCAACCGAATTGGAAAGATAAAAATGATTTCATGAAACTTGGAAAGCCTAATATTGCTTTTCTTGTTTCTTCAGGAAATATAGATTCTATGGTTAATCATTATACTGCAGCAAAAAGAAAAAGGCATGATGATATATATTCTCCCGGAGGTAAATCAGGATACAGACCGGACAGAGCAGTTATTGTTTACTGCAACAGGATTAGAGAAGCATACAAGGATGTACCTATTATAATTGGCGGAATAGAGGCCAGCCTAAGGCGCTTTGCACATTACGATTATTGGGATGATAGAGTTAGAAACTCTATACTCGTGGATAGCAGTGCAGATCTTCTTATATATGGTATGGGCGAAAACCCCTTACTTGAAATTGGTAACTTGCTGAAATACGGTAAAAATATTAAAGATATAAAGGATATAAGAGGAACTTGCTATATGGCTGATGAAAATTCCCTGCCTAAAGATGCCATTGAGCTGCCTTCATTTGAAAAGGTATCCCAAGATAAGATGGAATATGCAAAAGCATTTAAAATTCAATTTCAAGAGCAGGATGCAGTAACTGGGAAGGCATTATATCAAAAGCATAGTTTAAAATACTTAGTACAAAATCCTCCACAGTATCCTCTAAGTACGGAAACGATGGATCTTGTATATAGGTTACCATATATGAGAACCTATCATCCTATTTATGAAAATTTAGGTGGTATTCCAGCTATAAAGGAAGTTGAATTCAGTATAACTTCTCATAGAGGATGCTTTGGCTCCTGCTCCTTTTGTGCCTTAGCATTTCATCAGGGAAGGGTTATTCAAAGAAGAAGTGATGAATCAATTATTGAAGAAGCAGAAAAGCTTACGAAATCAAAAGATTTCAAGGGATATATTAATGATATAGGAGGCCCAACTGCTAACTTTTTAGAGCCATCCTGTAAAAAGCAGCTAACATATGGGGTATGTAAAGATAGGCAGTGCTTATTTCCATCCCCTTGTCCTAATTTAGTTATTGATCACAAAAACTATCTTGAGCTTCTTAGAAAAGTAAGAAAAATTAAGGGCATAAAAAAAGTTTTCATACGTTCAGGTATTAGGTATGATTATTTAATTTATGACAAAAACGATGAGTTTTTTAATGAGCTGGTTAAGTATCATATAAGCGGGCAGCTAAAGGTTGCACCTGAACACATATCAGATAAGGTTTTAAAGCTTATGGGCAAACCAAGCAGAAAAGTTTATGACAGGTTTGTTCAAAAATATAATGAAACGAACAAAAAATTTGGATTAAATCAATTTTTAGTACCTTATCTTATGTCAAGTCATCCAGGCAGTGATATGAATGCTGCTATAGAGCTTGCAGAATATATTCGCGACATGGGATATAACCCTGAGCAGGTTCAAGACTTTTACCCTACACCGGGCAGTTTATCAACTGCTATGTATTATACAGGGATAAACCCTCTTACTGGGGAAAAGGTTTATGTCCCAAGAACTCAAGAAGAAAAGGATATGCAAAGGGCATTGCTGCAATATAGAAATCCTAAAAACTATAACTTAGTATATAAGGCACTAAAGCTTGCACATAGAGAAGATTTAATTGGATATGATAAAAAATGTCTGATAAAACCTCAAAAGCATCAAATTTCTGTTCAAAAGAAAAAAGATAGTAAACGGAAAATCAAGAGGTGATCCCTATTTAATGGAAGGATTAATAGTGAATTTTGTAAAAGATGTAGCAATAAACAAGCCATTATTAGCTTATACCTTCTTTTTTATAAACAGTGTACTTCAAATTCTTTTTCCTCCCTATCCAGGTGATACCATAATAGTATTTCAAGGATACCTTAGTTTAGAAGGTATCCTTAATCCATATTTTCTTCTTTTCAATATTTTAGTTGGAACGGTTTTAAGCAGTATATTTTTATATTATCTTGGATATGCACATGGTGATAAAGTTTTAAATAACAATTTTATAAATAAATATTTTAAAATCAATAAAATATATCGTCTTAATAAATGGTTTGAAAAATATGGGTCATTAATAGTTATTTTAGGTAAATTTACCCCAGGTTTTGGTTCTATTGCCTTTATCGCTGCAGGGATATTTAAGCTTCCGCCAGTACGCACAATTATTTCCATTGGAATTGCTTGTACTTTGCAAAATGCCACCCTTTATATGGGTGGCAGAATTGCTGGAGAAAATATTGATTTTATAAAACATCTTATAAACAAATACAGCTTAATTATTCTTTTAAGCATTTTAATCGCGTTTATTGCTTATTTTATAATTAAATACTTTCATAAAAAGTCTATTAAAAAATGATTTATGGTGCAAAAACCTTTATCCTTCTTCTTTCAACGCCTATATCAAGAGGAAATGTTGGACCAGCTTCACCATCAATATCTGTGTCAAGCTTTTCATCACATTCTATTGTAAATTTATCCCCTGTAAGATAAATTACATTATTGCTTTCAAGATGTTCTCCCTTTAACATTTTTATAAAAAAGTTAATTAAATCAACCATTGAACATGCTTTTATTGCAATGAGGTTAAGCTTACCATCCCTTGCTGTAGCACTTGGGGCAAGTTTAAATCCTCCTGCTGTAGAGCCATTTAAAATTACAAATAGGTAAATTGAAGCTTTAATGATATTGTCATTTTGCTTGATTGTAACAGGTATAGCTCTAAAATTAGGTATTTGCTCAATGCCCTTGATATAATATGCCATTTTACCTAATGTATTTTTCATGTTTGTATCAATTTTTGGAGAAATATCTGTGAGAAGCCCTGCTGCTGCTACATTAACAAAATATCTGTCATTAATTTTTCCTACATCATAATCCATAGTTTTCCCTCTGACAATTACATCGCAAGCTGCGGTTACCCTTTTAGGTATTCCAACATGTGTAGCAAAATCATTTGCTGTACCCGATGGAAAAATGCCAAGGGGTACATGAATATCATTTTTAATCATGGCACTTATTACATGATTTAATGTTCCGTCCCCGCCAGAAGATATAATACAATCGCAATCACCGGACCTTTCCACGCTTTCGTATATATCACCTACTGACATTGTTCTATAAGGTGTAACCTCATACCCACCTCTTTCAAGTTTATCAATTACTAAATCTAATCGATATCTAAATGATCTATCACCTGAATATGGATTATAAATTAGTCTGGCTTTTTTCATATACTCCCCCCCAGATTTTAAGTATCAAAAGTGGCTCTTTGCCCTTTAAAAGTTATTCATAGGCTCAGCTTATGATGTTTTTCATAGCTGAGTCTATGAAAAGCTTAATCCCTCTTACTCTTATTCTTAAAACAAACTATTGCTTGGTTTTGATATGTCACTTAAAGCATCACCTGCATCATCCTGCAGACTGTTTCTAACAGCAATATCACCTATGGATACAATCCCTACAAGGTTATTGCCATCAACAACAGGAAGCCTTCTTATTTGTTTTTCTGCCATAATATTTGATGCACTGTTAACATCAGAATTTGAATCTACAGTAGTAACCTTTGCCGTCATAACATCTTTAGCTTTTAAAGTATTAATATCTTTGTCCATGGCAATTCCCCTTAAAACAATGTCCCTGTCTGTTACAATTCCAACTACCCTTTGCCCATCACATACAGGAACAGAACCAACATTATTGTCCTTAATTATTTTAGTAACTTCTGTAATTGGAGTTTCAAGTTTAACTGAAACAACGTTATTTGTCATTATATCTTTTATTTTCATTTATTTCACCTCCTAATATTATTTTTTCCATCAGGAGAAGAAATATTTATAAATTTACTAAATAGTTTAACATATATTAATAAATTTAAAATTAATTTTCTTTTACAATATTTAAAATAATATGTTACATATTTAAATATATCATATAATAATAAAAACATTTAATCATAATTTAAAATGCTATATCAAACTATTAGTCCTTGTAAAATCTTTATTTTTTGCTTATAATGGATTATGCATTTAAAATGGAATAATAATTTTTAATTCAAATTGTCATTTTTCATAATGCAATTATTAGTGATTCTAAGACTTAGGTGGAGTTTGCTTATGAGGAATACCTCCCTCCATCTGAAGTCTACGAAGAACTATCCAGGGGTGTAGCAGCCGTTATTCTCCGCGTTAAGCTGAGGATTCGGATGGTAATCATCGGGCAAAAACTGTATATTAAATGTAGGGGTGGTGATACATTAATGTTTAAAAAAATGATACCAAGTTTATTTACTTTTTCTAATTTAACCTTTGGTATGCTTTCTATTTTATTTTCCCTGAATGGTAAACTTAAGACATCAGCAATAATGCTGATTCTTGCTGCAATTATTGATAGATATGATGGAAGAATAGCAAGAAGATTTTCTGCTACTACTAATTTTGGTAAGGAACTTGACTCATTAGCAGACTTAATATCATTTGGAGCTGCTCCAGCTATATTAAGCTGGGTACTTTTCTTAAATTCTTATTCAATTATTGGCTATTTTATATGCATTTTATTCCCCATAGCAGGTGCATATAGACTAGCAAGATTTAATGTCACTGAATTTAAAAATGTATATTCTGGAGTTCCAATTACTGTAGCAGGCGCTATCATGGCATTTATAAATTTAATTTCTCTATATACAAAAGTTTATCCATTAATTCTTTCTATTATTATGATTTTCTTATCCTACTTAATGGTAAGCAAAATTCAATTCAAAAAAATATAATTAAGCACCATTTAAGTCCCTGATTGTATATATAATCGGGGACTTTTTTAATGCATAATGTAACTATAATTTGTAACAACAACGATTATAATACATAAAATAATATTGATATTGCTTTATTAATCAATTTAGGAGGATTTTATGAACCTTAAAGGCAGCCAAACCGAAAAAAATTTATTAAAAACTTTTGCTGGTGAATCAAGGGCAAGAAACAAATATACATTTTACTGTGAAAAAGCAAAATCTGAAGGCTATGAATTCATTGCATCTGTCTTTGAAGAAACAGCATCAAATGAAAAAGCCCATGCAAGAAGAGTCTTTAATGACTTTTTAAGACAAAATAGGACTACTTTAGATAATTTAATGGATTCAGCTGAAGGAGAAGCTTTTGAAAGTGAAAAGCTCTATAAGAACTTTGAAAAAACCGCAAGGCAAGAAGGATTTAATGAAATAGCTGATTTTTATAAAGAAATTGCTGAAGTTGAAGAAAGCCATAAAAACAGGTTTATGCAAGTTTATGAAAATCTTAAATCAGGTAAAATATTTAAACGGGATTATCCTGTAAAATGGCAGTGTATGAATTGCGGTTATATTCATGAAGGAACGGAAGCTCCTGAAAAATGTCCGCTTTGTAAATATCCCAAATCCTACTTTCAAATTTATTGTGAAAATTACAAATAGGGGGTGAGCATATGTGTCCTTACATGATAATATGGGTACCTGTTAATTATTTTGATATGTCTTATGAATACAATGAGCCCTGTCCCTATATGTATCGAAGTACTGATTTTGAAGATGAGAATGCAAAATTAGAAGATGATTTTCTTAAAGATGAATACTATGAAGCTGACATAGAATATATAAATTCACAATTATAAAGGGGTACATATGTACTCCTTTATAATGCTGGTCTCTTAAATCCTTTTCCTTCAACCTCCGCTGCATCTAGAATGGAGATAAAAGCTGATTTATCTATATCCTCAATAACCTTCTTGGTTCTTGCAACCTGAAAAGAAGTTACAATACAAAATATTACATTTCTCTTCTCATTAGTATAGGCTCCTTCGCCATAAAAAAATGTTACTCCTCTTCCAATTTCATTCATAATAGCTTGTGAAACTTCCTTATCCTTTTTCGTTACTATAAAGAGTAGTTTCTTCCTGTCAAAGCCTTCAATTACTCTATTTAATACTACAGATGATACATACATAGAAATCAAGGTATATAATGCTATTTCCACATTATTTAATACTGCACCTATTATAACAATTACTATATTTATTATAAATGATACTGACGCAATACTAATGCCGTAACGTCTCTTTACAACTACAGCAATTATATCGGTGCCTCCTTGAGAACCTCTGTTTCTTAGAACTATCCCTATTCCAATTCCGCCAAATACCCCTGCATATATACAGGATAATAAGATATCCTTAACATAAAAGTAAGAACTAAGGTTCCTTGTTAAAACAAGAAAAACTGAAAGAGCAACAGTTCCTATTAAACTGTGTATAATAAAATCCTTATCAACTTCTTTTATACCAAATATAAATATTGGTATGTTTATAAGAAAGACCATATATCCAGTAGGTATACCTGTAAGGTATTGAATAATAAGCGCAATTCCAGACACTCCTCCACTCACGAGCTTGTGCGGTATAGTAAAGATGTTTATACTTATTGCTGTAATAAGACTCCCCATAAGTATATATATAAGCCTTAAAACCTCTTCTCGTTTATTATCCATAAATCACCCACCCCACACTATTTAAATATTTAATCATCTAAAACAGCTTCCTCCAATGAATTCTTTTAAAATAGAGTTATTAGGTATTACATTATTAACCACATCATCTTTTACATCAATGAAATAATTTAAAAAAGACAATAACCTGTTTGCTTCAAGATATGCAGGGCTGTCTGCTGGTATTTCTTTTAAGAGCGGCTGTGCAAACTTTTTCAATATGCACATTTCATAAACTAATGTTGAGTTAAACATTATATCAGCTTCTTCTTGATATGGAAAAATATTTTTTTCCTCTCCATTTCTTACAGACTCCCAAGAAAGCAGTGTAGCCTCTGCATTTTTTCCTCTATACCTATTATCCCTTACAATCCTTCTTAAAAGTCTCACATCAGTCGTTGAAATTCTGTTATGGTCATCAATATTAAGTTGAGTTAATGCACTGACATATATTTTATACTTATTTTCCTTTGAAATCGATGATGTCAAAGTTTCATTTAATCCATGAATTCCCTCAATTACAAGTATAGATCTATTATCCATTTTGTATTTTATGCCAAGTGACTCCCTTTTACCAGTTATAAAATTAAAAACTGGCAGTTCCACCTCTCTGCCTGCAAGCAGAGCAGTAAGATGCTTATTAAAAAGGTCAATATCCAGTGATTCTAAACGTTCAAAATCATAATTGCCTTTTTCATCTAAAGGAGTAAATTCCCTATCAACAAAGTAATCATCCAGTGAAATAGCTTTTGGTTTTAATCCAAGAACTCTTAACTGAACTGCTAATCTTTTAGAAAAGGTTGTTTTCCCTGATGAAGAAGGACCTGCTATAAGCACAATTTTAATTTTTTCTTTGTTCTCATATATCTTATCTGCAATATTTGCAATCTTTTTTTCATGAAGCCCTTCAGCAACTAAAATAAGTTCATTTATATCCTCTGACTTAACTGCAGCATTCAATGCCCCGACATCAGCAACATCAAGTATTTTAGCCCAATCTTCTGTTTCTTTAAAAACTCTTGCAAGTTTAGGAAGATCCTTAAAAGGCTCAATATTATAAATATCATCTTCATGAGGGTACATCAATATAAACCCAGGTTTATAATATTTAAGATCAAAGAGTTTTAAGTACCCCGTTGATGGAACCATAGGTCCATAAAAATAGTCATATAAATCTCCGCATCTGTAAAGATTAATATATGGAATATCTATATATTTTAAAAGTCTTAATTTATCGCTCATTTCATAGCTCTCAAATATTTTTAATGCTTCTTCCTTAGAAATTTTAATCTTTTCAATTTCCATATCTTTTTGAACTATTTCTATCATTTTTCCCTTAATAGCAGCTATATCCTGCTCATTTAGTTCTCTTGAAAAATGGATTTCGCCGTAAATTGAGTTATTTAGTGAATGTTCAATTACTACCCTTGCACTAGGGTATATTTCATCCACTGCTTTTATAAGTAAAAAAGTTAAACCTCTAAGATAAGTTCTATGCCCAATAGGGCTTTTAGCATTTAAAAGTTCTAATGATACGTTATAATGAATTTGTTTTGATAGTTCGATTATTTCATTGCCCTGTTTTGCTATTACAGGATCTCCTGCTTCCTTCCCGGTTTTTATTATATCTATTAATCTGCTGCCTACTTCTCCCTCATATGATTTTCCATCACTTAAAGCTACCTTAACAGTCCTTTCCATGCCACTACCCCCTTTTTATATAATTGGCAAATAAACTTTCAATCAAGTGATTCTTAAACTCAGGTGAAGTTTGCTTATAAGGAAGAACTTATCCAGAGGCATAGCATCCGTTATCCACCACCTAAATAAGGATGAGAGTATTACAGATGCTACGCCCATCGGATAAAGAAAACCCTCTCGGTATTCACCTATATGAACAAATTTCATAGGTCATCTTCCTTATATACTAACCTCAATACATTATATTGTTTTACTTATATATTTATTTCAACCTTCTTATATCATATTCAACAATTTTCTTTAAAAAATACATTCCTGAAAAATTAATTACATCTAAAGCTTCTTTTAGAATTTCCTTCTTTGTTTGTTTATCCTCAGCGCAGTATAATGCATTATTATATTCATTTATAGACATATCATACAATTTCATTTTGCTGTATTTTCTTGCCATATCCATTCTAAGTTCAACGCTATATGGGTCTTCACCCATATATAATCTTTTTTCAAAAGCATCTTCGCTATCTTTTAACTCATCATCTAATATAAGTGCCACTTCTCTATGGACATCTTCAGGAATTTCAAGAAAATCTTCCTGCCAGTAACTAAAACCAGTTAAAATAAGTGATGTTTTGAGAGACTTTGTTAAAAAATGTATAGATTCCTGCTCATCATCAGCAAGCATTCTCCCAGCAATGTAATATGGTGCTGTATAATATTTACAGGCATCATATGCTTTTTTTAAATAAAAGAGCCCCTTATTTTTATCAATATTAAACATCCATCTTCCTATATAGCATAAACTTTGAACAGCTCTATCATCATAATTAATCATTAATTTATGATAATCAACTTCGTCCTTCATTTTTTTAACTTTTTCAATATCAAATCCAAATTCTTCTGATAACTCCATACCTCTTTCCATACTTTCTAAGTTAGCCATTTGGATTTCTTCATCGGATAAATCTTCAATAGGGTCTATCATTGAAAGGAAATCATCTAAAAGACACTTATACATAAAGCTTTTAAATGTAGAAGCTAAAATAACAAAGTTATGTGTCTCATGGAGCCAAATTCCTACATAGTAATCATCAATATTTGCGCCATATCTATAAAAACAATAATAGTCTCCATTTCCAATATCTCCAAAAGGTACAAGATGAAAATCCATGTCTCCAGGAAGCCTTAATAAATTATTTATTATATTATCAGGGTATTCAAATCTGCAGCTTCCAAACTGCGAATCTCCCCCATGTCTAAGCATAAAATCTTTAAATTCTTTTGGAAGCATATACCCATATTTCATCTCAAACTTTTCAAATTTAGCTGTACTCATTTAGCATTTTCCTTTCTATTATAGAATCCCCACAAGATTATAATTGGTACCTTTTTAGATTAAAAGTTTTTTCTGCTCAATAATCAATTGGGTAAATTTCATTATCATTTTAATCCGATAGTTACCA
>ENA-UOOK01005431-UOOK01005431.1-fermentation-metagenome-genome-assembly--contig:-NODE-5431-length-12805-cov-5.306510_pt1 | contig 12805 bp, 9 predicted proteins | sample MGYA00245777_ERZ724023 | MGnify/ENA primary metagenome ERZ724023 (study PRJEB28704, sample SAMN03018312) | fermentation metagenome | biome: anthropogenic terrestrial biome; feature: soil; material... | reverse complement strand
TGTACGGAAGAGCAGGATTGGATTTACTGAAAAGAAAAATGATTATGGAAAAGATTCTTTTCAACTAAATTGAAGAAGAACCAAATAGGTTTACGAGCTATGTGAATAAAAATCAGAATGATACACACGTTAAAATAGTGGAGGAATTATTTGGATTTCAAAGGTTTTAGTATCTTTGTTGAATAATGAGTGGATTTTTTAATGGACTTGTTTAATCTGTAAAATTTTATCTATGATGTTTTTAAACTTTTAAAATTCAATTATTATGAGAAAATATTTTATACTTTCAACAGTGTTAGTCCTGGCTTTTTTTCTGCTGGACTCATGTATTTCAAAAGACGAAACAGAGTATTTATCTCGTGAAGATGCAGAAAAAATTGCCGCAGACTGTGTGTATTTCACTAAAAATGGATATGAATTAAGGTTAACAGCAAAGGAAGCAAAGGAGAAAAAAATAAAACCAGAAGATTACCGTTCCTTTCAAAAAACAATAGAATTATCTAATAAAAGCTTAGCTGAACAACTTGATACATTAGGAGATAATAAACTCAATTTTTTCTTTCCTGAAGATAGAATTGAGAAAGAAGGGCTTGATCCACGGATAGTGATTAAATAGTCAACAAAAATAATTAGGGCATGGCGAATAAAACTAAAAACCCCATTATGGATAGCCTATTTATCAAAAAAAAACGTTTACTTTGCAAGTTCAAAAACTATAAACACTTACAAGGTTGATTGAAGAAATGCGGATAACTGCTAAAAGCAAGCTCCCTTCTGAAATCTAGAATAACAAGATGGCACAAGAAGACGTTTTTAAGAAAATTGTATCGCATTGCAAAGAATACGGATTTGTATTTCCGTCGAGTGAAATTTATGACGGATTAGGCGCAGTGTATGACTACGGCCAGATGGGCGTAGAGCTCAAAAATAATCTAAAGAAATATTGGTGGGACAGTATGACATTGTTACACGACAATGTTGTTGGGCTTGATTCCGCGATATTTATGCATCCAACCATATGGAAAGCATCGGGACACGTAGATGCATTCAATGACCCGTTGATAGACAATAAAGACAGTAAAAAACGCTATCGCGCAGACGTATTGATAGAAGATCATTTAGCAAAGATTGACGATAAAATCAACAAAGAAGTTGAAAAAGCCGCTAAACGATTTGGCGATAGTTTTGACGAGCACATGTTCAAGCAAACCAATCCCCGTGTACTTGACAATCAGAAGAAAAGAGACGAGATTCATGGTAGGTTTAAGAAAGCATTGAATGATAATAATTTAGACGAATTACGTCAGATTATCATTGATTGCGAAATTGTTTGTCCCATCAGTGGAACCCGTAATTGGACAGAAGTACGTCAATTCAATTTGATGTTTGCTACTGAGATGGGTTCAACTTCTGAAGGAGCATCCAAGGTTTACCTTCGTCCCGAGACAGCTCAGGGTATTTTTGTAAACTTTCTGAATGTTCAGAAAACAGGCCGTATGAAAATACCATTCGGTATTGCACAGATTGGAAAAGCTTTTCGTAATGAGATTGTAGCCCGTCAGTTTATCTTCCGTATGCGTGAATTTGAGCAGATGGAAATGCAATTTTTTGTACGTCCCGGAGATGAAATGACATGGTTCAACTATTGGAAAAAGACCCGTTTGAATTGGCATCTTGGCATGGGATTTGGGAATGAAAACTATCGTTTTCATGATCATGATAAATTAGCCCATTATGCAAATGCCGCTACCGATATAGAATTTAACATGCCATTTGGTTTCAAAGAAGTAGAAGGGATACATTCACGCACCGACTTTGATTTGAGTCAGCACGAGAAATTCTCCGGAAAGAAGATGCAGTTTTTCGATCCCGAATTGAACGAATCATACACACCATATGTAATTGAGACCTCAATTGGAGTAGACAGGACCTTCCTTTCCATTCTTGCAGGATCGTATGCCGAAGAGCAGCTTGATGGAGGTGAAACCCGTGTAGTGTTAAGACTTCCGGCCTTTTTAGCGCCAATAAAACTTGCTGTTTTGCCATTGGTAAAAAAAGATGGTCTTCCCGAAAAAGCAGAAAAGATCAAGAATGCACTGAAGTTCAGTTTCACCTGTCAATATGATGAAAAGGACAGTATTGGCAAACGCTATCGTCGTCAGGATGCTATTGGTACCCCATATTGCATCACTGTAGATCATCAAACACTAGAGGATGATACTGTTACTGTTCGCGATCGCGATTCTATGGAACAAAAGCGCGTATCCATATCCGACTTAGAAGGATTTATTGCTGAACGTACAGATATGAAAAATATTTTAAAGAAAATTGCTGATTAAAATATGAAAAAGATTGTATATATACTTTCATTAGCACTTGTTGTTTTGCTATCTGCATGCGACGATTCAACTGTAGTTAAATCAGAATGGCAAATAGCCCAAGAAGCAGGATTTCAGAATGTTACGCTAAAAATAGGAAGTGATGGTTATAATAGTGTAACATCACTCTCCAACGCCGGCTTTATTGTTTATAAAGAGATAACCGATGGAAACGGAGCAAAACCCCTTTTTACAGATAAGGTAAAAGTACTTTACACAGGTTGGTATAAAAGAGATTGGAGTAAAGGTGATACATACAAGAATGCAGAGGGACAAATTATCAAAAACAAAGTCATTTTTGACTCAACCTCGTTCAGAGCCAATAATCCAAGTACTTTCAGTGTAGCAGCCACCACCGGCGGTTATTACAGTAGTGGCGGATTAATAGACGGCATGTCGACCGCCTTACAAAATATGGAAGTAGGCGACAAGTGGGAAGTATGGATTCCCCAAGAATTAGGTTATGGAGCTATTCCCCAGACTTCAATTCCCGCATATACAACTTTAGTATTTGAGATTGAATTATTGGAGATTGTAAAATAAGTTACAAGCTTTCAAGATATTTTTCAATGGCACTACGGACTTGAGTCCTGGTGCCATTAAATTTGTTAACCATTATTGTGAAAGCATATTTCTTGTCGCCATCAACTAAATAGCCAGCAAAACATTGTACTCCACCAATGCTTCCACTTTTAGCAGCTATTTTACCTTCGTATTTTGTTCCATCCATAAAGTTTTGCAAAGTAGATTCCGGTTCACCAGCTTTTGGTAACGATTCAAAGTAAGTTTTAGAATTATTACTTTTAACATACATGTATGAAAGTAAGTCACAAAAGAAATTTGGGCTAGCCGCATCTTGCGGTGCAAGTCCGCATCCATCGTGAAGAAAAAGAGCTTCTGTTCTGATATTCCTTGCTTTTAAAAATCGATAAACATAATCAATACCCTCCTGTAACGCATCACTATAGATGTTCGGATTGATTTTTCTCCCAATCGTTCTGATAAGATGTTCAGTATAATGATTATTACTTTGCACATTCACTTCGCGAATGATGTCACTCATTGGTTGAGAGCGATGTTCATAAATAATTTCCCCAATAGAATAGGGAGGAGTTGCAAATTTTTGATCTAGTTGAGCGATGTAATCTTCTTGTGCAGTATTTACCGATACAATATTGATTCCCTTTGACTTAAGAACTTTAGAAAGTTCGATTCCCAAAGTCATGCCCGGATCAGGGATATCACCTTTAATGCTGAATTCTTTTCTTCCTGCCGGAATATTTCCTCTAACGCTTCTTTCATAAGAAAAAGGTGCACCATAGATATATCCATTATCGCTTCCGTTTGTATTTAAGGTCATGTAATTTGTGAATTTCAGTTCCACTATTTCCGGAACCGTTTTGATAATTGTCGGTCGCCCATTTTTATTTGTAGTATCAAAATACAGTCGGTACGTATTATCGAAAACGCTGATTCCGTAAGCCCCCGATGCATAGTAATTTCCCATATCAATCCATGTCCATTCAGGTGAAACCCCAGCATATCCAAACAAGTCGTCCACAACATACAATTTCCAACTGTTTTTAGCAGCCAGTCTTGATGTAAGATTGTTTGCCCAAACAGACAGAAAGTCACGTGATTGGTTGTCAAAAGCTTCGCTTCCCAAAGTTGGGTCGCCAGAACCAAGAACAAGTATCTTATTTGTGTTTTCTTTATCTAATACAATTGTAGTTTTGTATCTATAATCCGGGCCAAAAAGTTCCAATGCAGCAGCAGTAGTCACGAGTTTCATTATTGATGCAGTAGTAAGAGATTTATCCCCGTTATGTGAATCAATAGTTTTTCCCGTATTTAAATCTTTAACCATTACCCCTACCGATGCATGTTTCAGTGCCGGATCGTTCACGAATTTTTGCAATGGAGATTGAGCGTAAGCTAAAGTTATTACTATCAATGCAATAGATATAGATATAATTCTTTTCATTAATTTTATGAATTGTGTATCAGTTGTTATTTATCATGCAAGATACTAAAATAATTCAATTTCTACAAAGTATTCAATTTCCATACTTTTTCACAGTAAAAATCACTTTTTAAAGGAAAACAAAGGATAATTGTTTTATTTTTACTAACTTCGTAGCTTAATTTTAGAGAAAATAATAATTACACAAATAACAAACAATTAAATTGTAGTAAATGGCTACTTTACAGAAGATTAGAGACAAAGCAGGCTTGCTTGTCGCAGTGATTGGTATTGCACTATTAGCATTTATTTTAGGTGATTTATTCACATCAGGTTCAAAAATATTCTTCAAAGATAAGACTATAGCCTTTGAAGTTAACGGTCAGCCTGTATCAGTAGAAGATTACTTTAAGAAAGTAAATGAGTGGGAAGAGTTTCAAAAGATGGTTAGCGGACAAACGTCGCTGGATGAAAATATGACAGCCCAGATCCGTGAAATCGTTTATGATCAAATGGTGCGTGAGCGTTTATACAGCAACCAAGCTAATAAACTTGGGATAGCAGTTTCGAAAGCCGAGTTGAACGATTTGGTTCATGGTGAAAATATCTCACCAATTTTAAGGCAGTTACCCTTTTTCGTGAATCAACAAACAGGTGCTTTTGACAAAGAAGCGCTTATTAATTTCTTGAATACGGTAAATATGCCAGCTGAATCATTACAACCAGAAGAACTGGCAATGTTGAACCAATATAAATCAATGTGGTTGTTCATTGAGAATATGGTTAAGACTCAACGAATTGAAGAAAAGTACAATATGTTGCTTGTAAATTCAATCATGGCAAATGATGTTGAAGCACAAACGATGTTTAGCGAATCTCAGCAAAACGCAGATGTTAGTTATACCGTTCAAAACTATTATACAATCCCTGATTCTGCAGTAACCGTTTCTGAAGCAGAAATTAAATCGTTCTACAACAATAATAAGAGCAGTTTCAATTTACCTACAGCAATGGTAAAGCTCACTTATTTCAGCAAAGATTTGATACCTAGTGATGAAGATTTTGCAGTTGTATCAAGTGAAGCAGAGAAAGCTGCCCAGCAATTGAAAAGTTCAGAAAACACTGCTACTGTTGTAGCCGATTATTCCGATGTACCTTTCCGTGATGTTTATGTTGCATCAAATTCATTAACACCAGAACAACAGAATTTTATTAAATCTGCTGCTGTTGGTGATGTTTACGGACCAGTACGTGTTGAAGAATCATATGAAGTTATGAAGTTGATGGGAACAACATCATCTCCAGATTCCATTTTCTTACGTATGATGGCTATACCATCGAATATGGCTACTGATTCATTAACAAATCATTTTGTTGACAGTGTTTATAATCAGTTAAATAACGGTGTTTCGTTTGCGGATGTTGCTAACAGTCTTAATCCACAATCAAATGGAGGAGAAGTTGGTTGGGTTAGAGAAGTTGATTTGGCATCAATTGGCGCCGCTCAATTAGTAGATAAAGCATTTAGTCTTCCTATTGGTCAGCCCGTATTAGTATCAATACCCGGTCAACATGTTATTTTACAAGTTGAAGAGCGTACCGCTCCAATTCAAAAATATAAAATTGCTTATATTCATATGCCAGTTGTTGTAGGAGAGAAAACCTCCAACAATGTAGATAATGAATTAAATCAGTTGGTATCTAATGAAAACATCAGTAAAGACTTCAATGAACTTGCTTCTAAAGAAGGATATTCAGTTGTTCCAAGCACTTCAGTAATGGCAACAGACTTTACACTAGCTCAGATCCCTGGAACCCGTACTGTAATTAACTGGGCTTCTAACGGTAAAAAAGGCGATGTAAAGAAATTTGATTTCACTGATTTAAGAATTGTTGCCCGTATAGACGATGTTATTCCAGCAGGAACAACTCCTATTTCTGAAGTATCCAACGAGATACGTGCAGAGCTTGCTCGTCAAAAGAAAGCAGAAAAGATCATTTCAGATTTAAAGTCAAAGAATTTGAAATCATTAGATGAATATGCTGTTGCAATGAATTCAAGAATAGATACCGTTAAGTTTGTGAACTTCAACACACAAAATATTACCGGTTTAGGTTTTGAACCAATAATCAATGCAATTGCAGGTTATGCACCCGTAAATCAACTTCAGGGTCCTGTTAAAGGTAATTTAGGTGTTTATGTAGCATCTGTTAATGACAGAGTTCAGGGTACTGATGTTTATAATGCAAAAGCGATGAAATCTCAGTTGCAAGGCAGTATAGCTTATCGAGTTCAGATGCAAGGCAATGAAGTATTAAAATCGAAATTAAAAGTTAAAGACAATAGATTTAAATTCTATTAATATTTGACATAAAATATATCAAAGGGATTGTTCTACGGAACAATCCCTTTCTTTTTTTATTATAGTAACCTAGCATACAAAAAAGACCGGAACAACAGTCCCGGTCTTTTCTTATAATTGTGAAGATTGTTTTACTTTGCTCCTTGTTCCAGTTGCAATGTTTTGCTTGGTTGGTCGCATACTTCGGTAGGTCCGAAATATTGAATAGGTCCCGGATAAACATAATCTGTTTCTACAGCCCATTTGTAACGTTGGCTTTCAAAATATTTAAATGGAGCACCTTGAAGTTCAACCAATGCTTTTTGTATTACCGGTTTCATTTCTCCGCTTCTGCGCTCCATGTTCATCATCATTGTGATAGGAATTCCTCCAGGTATCCATTGATTAGCCGGAGCAGTTGTATTTCTAACCGATGACATATATCCAGTTTTTCCTGACGCAATAAGCATTGAAGCAGTATAGCCTAATGAATAGCAATAATCAGCATCATAATTTGATGGAGCAGCACATCTTCCTTCATATCCGAAGAAGTGAGTGATTGTAGAGAATTTGCCATTGAATTTACCTTCTTTTGCCCATTCTTCTAATCTGTTAGCAACCATTTCTGCAAGTAATTCTTCAGTTTGGATCATAGACACTTGAACATTTCCGTGTGGATCGCGGTCTAAAGCCAGCTGACGAGCAACTTTCTCAGGTAGTTTTGAATATATCTTTGAATTAGCCGGTGAAAGCTTGTTGATAATGTATTCACGTTGTTGTGAACGACGTACAATGCTAACCTCTTCTGTATTTGCCAAGAAATCATTAAGTTCAGAAATCAACAATTTCACTGCAGGAATAAATTCAATAAGACCTTCAGGTATGATTACTGTTCCAAAATTGAGTCCTTTTTCAGCACGTTGTGCTACAACCGAAGCTATTTGATCAACTATTTCGTCAAGTGTCATTTCTTTAGCTTCCACTTCTTCAGAAACAATACAAAAGTTTGGATGTGTTTGTAATGCACATTCCAAAGCAATGTGAGATGCTGAACGTCCCATCACTTTAATAAAGTGCCAATATTTGCGAGCCGAATTACAATCTCTTTGAATGTTTCCGATCAGTTCAGAATAAACTTTACATGCAGTATCAAAACCGAAAGAAGTTTCAATTTGATCGTTTTTTAGATCCCCATCAATTGTTTTTGGGCAACCTATTACTTGTACTCCAGAATTGATAGATTTGTAATATTCTGCCAATACGCAAGCATTTGTGTTGGAATCGTCTCCACCAATAATGACCAATGCTTTGATGTTTAGTTCTTTTAAAATTACAAGTCCTTTATCGAATTGTTCTTTTGTTTCTAATTTAGTTCTTCCTGAGCCAATAATATCGAATCCACCTGTATTACGATATTCGTCAATGATGTCTGATGTCAGTTCTACATATTTATGATCGACTAAACCTGCAGGTCCCATCAGAAATCCATAAAGTTGACTGTCGGGATTGATGCTTTTAATTCCATCAAAAATTCCGGCAATAACATTGTGACCACCAGGAGCTTGTCCACCTGAGAGGATTACTCCAACATTAATAGGTTGGTTTCCTGACAATGGTTCGCTGGAAGGTACAAATTTTACAATTGGCATTCCGTAAGTGTTAGGGAACAGTTCCTTTATCTCTTTTTGATCGAGAACAGATTCTGTTGCTGCTCCTTCTTCAATTTTCACATTGCTTTTTAGCACTTCGGGCATTTTAGGTGCATAGAGTGATCTTGCAATTTGTAAAGCACTTTTTGTCATTGATTTACGAGTTTATATATGGTTTAATAAATGTTAGAACGTACGTTCGTTATTAACTACAAATATCGCTTAATTTTCTGATATTTTAAAATAAATTTGTTGACAGTTTATTCAACTATGTTGAACTTTGCAAACTTTAGTAACAATTGTTTTCTGCCTGCCGATTCAAATTCAACAAAAGCCCTTTTATTATTCCCATCTTGTTCGATAGAGATCACTTTTCCTCTTCCAAATCGTTCGTGTTCAATAATGTTTCCTTCTTTTAATTGTTTTGCTTCATCTGGAAGTTGAGCAGAAGAATTACTTGTTTGAATACGAGATATATTAGTTAATTGTTTTGGAGGAGAATATTTTGATCTTGTTTGAGCAGGCGTAATTTTAGACTGCCTTTCCATTGATTTCCAGAAGCCATCGGTATTTTGTGTATTTGAAATGTTCGACAATGTTTTTTCGTCTATGTTGAGAAATGCTATATCGATATCATTAAGAAACTGGCTTTCCCGACAAGAGTTTAGTTGTCCGTTTTTAAAACGACTTTTTGCATACGATACCGTGCATGTTTTTTTTGCACGTGTAATTGCCACATAAAACAGTCGTCTTTCTTCTTCCAATCCCCTAAGTTCATTTTTAGCCATTGCAGAAGGGAACAGATCCTCTTCCATTCCGACAACAAACACATGTTCGAATTCCAATCCTTTAGCAGAGTGAACCGTCATCAGTGTTACTTTTTCTTTAGTCTCTTCATTTTCCGTATCTTGATCTGTTAATAAAGATACTTCAGACAGAAAATCTATTAATGAGATATCTTGATCGCCTGTTTCAATTCTTGTCGTTACAAATTCATTAAGAGCATTTAGTAATTCCTGTATGTTTTGTGCGCGACTCATTCCTTCAGGAGTCATATCGTCGTAAGCTTCTTTGCTAATTCCCGACTCTTTGATTACAAGCTGTGCTAATTCATATGCATTTACCAATTTATTTTGTTCCATAAAATTGCTCATCATCGTGTAAAATGCATTGAGTTTTTTAGCTGTACCCGAATTGATATTTAGTTTGAAAGCTTCAGGATTTGATGTTACTTCCCATAAGCTAACTCTATTTTCTGTTGCAGCTAATCCAATTTTATTTACTGTTGTATCTCCAATACCGCGTGTGGGATAGTTTATGATTCTTCTGAAAGCTTCTTCATCGCCAGGATTAACAATCAATCGAAAATAACTTATTACATCTTTTATTTCTTTTCTCTGATAAAAAGATAGTCCCCCATAAATTTGATATGGAATATTGTTTTTTCGGAGTGATTCTTCAAAAATGCGTGATTGAGTGTTTGTTCTATAAAGAATAGCGATATCAGAGAATGATGCATGTTCTTCTATTCTCAAACGAGCTATTTTATTTGAGACAATTAATCCTTCTTCAAAATCAGAAAATGCAGAAATAACATCTATTTTATCACCTTCTTCATTATTTGAATATACATCTTTGAATATTTGTTCAGAGTTCTTTTTTATTAGACTGTTTGCTGCATTTACAATGTTTTGAGTAGAGCGGTAGTTCTGTTCCAGTTTAAAAATCTTAGCTTCGGGATAATTGGATTTGAATTTGAGAATGTTATCAATGTTTGCTCCACGAAACGAATAAATACTTTGCGCATCGTCTCCCACCACACATATTCGATGATGTTTATCAGCCAGCTGTTTTACAATGAGATGTTGTGAAAAGTTAGTGTCCTGATATTCATCCACAAGAATATATTGAAACTGATTACGATAGTTCTCCAATATATCCTCGTTATCTCTGAAAAGAATGTTTGTCTGCATAAGCAAATCATCAAAATCCATGCAGTTAGCGGCATGTAATCTATTCTGATAAGTGCGGTATATTTCAAAGAGTAAAGGATGTTTTGCCATTTGGTCATATTCGATCAACTCTTTATTCTGAGCATACATTCCCGGTGTTATCAAACTATTTTTGGCTCTTGAAATTTGTCCTTGAATTGAGCCAGGGCGATATTGTTTATCGTCCAGTTTCATTTCTTTGATGATTATTCTAATCAGATTTTTTGAGTCCGAAGAATCAAAAATAGTGAAATTAGAATCATAGCCAATACGTTCAGCATTTCCTCTTAGAATTCTCGAGAAAATATGATGAAAGGTACCCATCCAAAGTTTTTTAGCTTTTTTTTCACCCACAAGTTCAGCTATTCGGGATTTCATTTCTCGAGCCGCTTTATTTGTGAAAGTGAGAGCCAGAATATAGTAGGGGGGGAGTCCTTGTTCTAATAGATAAGCAATTTTATATGTAAGCACACGCGTTTTTCCAGAACCTGCTCCAGCTATTACTAAAGAAGGTCCGGTGCAATATTCTACTGCTTGTCGTTGCGCTGTATTTAGTTGATCGAGTATATTTTCCATTTTCTATATGAAATACAAAAGTACGAAAAACATAGCACAAAATAAAAACCGTTCTCATTTTGAGAACGGTTTTTCATATACTTTTAAGTAAACTGATTTGTCAGAATGTATATCGTAAACTTAAAGCCAACCCATAAAACCAATAATCATTGTAACTATTCGTAAAATTAAATGATGGTTTCCAGTCCAAAGATGCAGCAAAAGGTGCTCTTGGAAATGCATATTCCAGACCTCCAATTATATCTGCTCCCAATAAGAAACCATTATTATATCCATCATTTTTGTATAATCCACCAATGTGTGCTCCAAGACCTAAATACCAATCTAAATTAGGTGCACCCGGAACCGGTTGTTGATATTCGTAAAGCCCAGTTAATTGAAAATAGTGAGGAGACGCTGATAGAATAAATTCACCTGCACTTGCCGGAGCAAAGAAGGTTTTGTAAGTTAAACCATTATCATATCCTAATCTAACACCAAATGCTGAATTATAAGTTTGTGCTTGTAGTGATGTAGATACAGCAAAAATAAGTAAACAGCCAATTAAAAGTTTTTTAAGTTTCATAAATCAAAAGTTTTAATTAATAATATTTCCGACTTTTTTATTCTTGATTATTCTAAATTAAATTTGAATAATAACCAATAAACGTATAAATCTCTTTTTTGTTTATAACAATTATATTCCTTTGATTATTTTTTATGAAAAGGTTTAATGTGTATGTCTTTTTTTATAACAATTCCTGCATAATGGTTGGTATTCCTCCAGTTCTCCAAGCATTACTTGTTTGTCGTTTTCTACAATTCTATCTGAATAACTTGCGAGTCTTCCACATTTGACGCAAATTGCATGTACTTTAGTAACTTCTTCTGCTATAGCGCATAATGCAGGCATTGGTCCGAAAGGAATTCGTTTGAAATCCATATCAAGGCCAGCTACTATCACTCTAATTCCTTGATCTGCCAATCGTTGACATACATCGACTAATCCTTCATCAAAGAATTGCGCTTCGTCAATACCCACTACTTGTGATTCTGAAGAAAGTAATAATATATTGCTAGAATGCTCTACAGGTGTAGATTGTATAGAATTTTTGTCATGTGAAACTACTTCCTCTTCCGAGTAACGAATGTCTATAGAAGGCTTAAATATTTCTACGGATTGATTTGCTATTTTAGCTCTGCGGAGTCTTCGCAGTAGTTCTTCTGTTTTACCTGAAAACATTGAACCGCAAATCACTTCAATATGACCTGTGGTTCGTGTTTCATTTAGATTGTCTTCTTCAAATATCATGTTATTTTCCTTTGACTATTTTCTTGATTTCGTTTAATTTATTTAGAGCTTCAAGTGGTGTTAAATTGTTTACATCCAGATTAATGATTTCATCTCGCACCTGGCTTAGAATGGGATCATCAAGTCGGAAGAAACTTAATTGATAACCTTCACGTTTTTCAATCATGTCTCCGATTGGCTTTTTAATATTCCCTTTTCGATTGTTTTCTTCCATCTGTTTCAGTATTACTTCCGCTCTTTGTGTAATACTTTTTGGCATACCTGCCATTTTGGCTACATGAATTCCAAAGCTATGCTCACTTCCACCAGGAGTCAATTTTCTAAGAAAGATTACTTTGTTGTCTATTTCTTTAACAGAAACATTGTAGTTCTTTATGCGTTTAAATGACTTTTCCATTTCATTTAACTCATGATAGTGTGTAGCAAATAGAGTTCTGGCATGTGATTTTGGATGCTCATGAAGGTATTCAACAATTGCCCATGCAATAGAAATACCATCGTAAGTACTAGTTCCACGTCCTAATTCATCAAATAAGACTAGACTTTTTTGTGAAATGTTATTAAGAATATTGGCAGCCTCATTCATTTCTACCATAAAAGTTGATTCGCCCATAG